>Ga0214917_10000409_pt1 | contig 56516 bp, 35 predicted proteins | sample LL_1208_BB_MetaG_FD_177983 | JGI IMG/M metagenome (GOLD analysis project Ga0214917, IMG submission 177983) | Freshwater microbial communities from Lake Lanier, Atlanta, Georgia, United States - LL_1208_BB | ecosystem: Environmental > Aquatic > Freshwater > Lake | place: USA: Georgia | collected... | reverse complement strand
TGGCTTCACGAAAAACATCGCATCGTGTTCACGAAAAACATCGCATCGTGCGATTTTTTCTTGGAAACCTCCGGTTTCTGGTGCTGCGCTCGGCGTCCTGCCGAGCAGCTTCACGAAAAACATCGCATCGTGTTCACGAAAAACATCGCATCGTGCGATTTTTTCTTGGAAACCTCCGGTTTCTGGTGCTGCGCTCGGCGTCCTGCCGAGCAGTCGGCTCATAGCGCAGAAATCGGGAGGGGTGCCCGTGCCCCGAGAGCTGGCGTAGACGGCCAGCGCAGGCAGGATGCCGGAGCGCAGACGTCTCCGAGTGAGCTGAAGGCTGGAGGCCGGAAGCGAACGTCCGGCGACGGGGCACGGGCAGCCCCGTCGCGGCACATGTACGAAAAACATCACACCCTGCGATTGTTTCCTGAAAACCTCCGATTTCTGCTGCTTCGCTCAACGCCCTGCCGAGCAGTCGAAAGCGGCTGCCGTGCACGATTTTTCCTCGACCATCACGCGTCCCCGGCAGCGCCGCTGATCACGACCTCGGTGTGGCATCGCTGGATGCGATGCCCCCGAGCGGTGAAAAACCTCGGGTTTCCCGCCACGCGGGTTCGCGGACGAAGGCCATGGATGGCTTCGTTCGCGGAAAGCTAGAATCGTCCGCATGACCAAGCGGCTCTGGATCGAGACGGTCGGCTGCCAGATGAACGTGCTCGACAGCGAGCTCGTGGTGGCGGCGCTGCGGCGGCAGGGCTGGGAGATGGCCCGCACGACGGCCGAGGCCGACGCCGTCTTCTACAACACCTGCAGCGTGCGGCAGCACGCCGAGGACAAGGTCTATTCGGCGCTTGGCCGCATCCGACTGGAGAAGCAGCAGCGGCCCGGCCTCGTGGTCGGGGTGCTCGGCTGCATGGCGCAGAAGGACCGGGAACTCGTCCGCAGGCGGGCGCCGTGGGTGGACCTCGTGGTCGGCCCGGGACAGCTGCACCGCGTGCCGGCGCTCGTGGACGAGGTGCTCGCGGGGGGCGGGCCGCGGCTGGAGGTGAGCCTCGAGCGGACGAGCGGCAGCCGCGACGCGATCGCCCGCAGCTTCGAGAGCTACGACCCCGACCGCGATCCGCAGATGCGGCCGACGCCGTTCCAGGCATTCGTGCGGACACAGACGGGCTGCGACAAATTCTGCGCGTTCTGCGTGGTGCCGCACGTCCGCGGCCCGGAGCAGGCCCGGCCGCCGGCCACGATCGTCGCCGAGGCCCGGAAGCTCGTGGCCGAGGGCTGCCGGGAGATCACGCTCATCGGGCAGACCGTCAACAGCTACCGGTGGAAGGACGGCGGCACGACCACCCGGCTCTCCGACCTGCTCGCCCTGCTCGACGCCATCGACGGGCTCGACCGGATCAAGTTCGTCACGAATTATCCGCGCGACATGACCGACGACCTCATCGCCGCCGTCCGCGACCTGCCCAAGGTGAGCCACTACCTGCACGTGCCGGCCCAGCACGGCTCCGACGCGGTGCTCGCGCGGATGAAGCGGGGTTACACGATCGGCGATTACATGGAGATGCTCGGCAGGCTGCGGGAGCGGATTCCGCACGCCGCGGTGACGAGCGACTTCATCGTGGGCTTCTGCGGCGAGACCGACGCCGAGTTCCAGGCGACGCTCGACCTCGTCCGCACCGCGGGCTTCAAGAACAGCTTCATCTTCAAGTACAGCCCGCGGCCCGGCACGAAGGCGTTCGACCGCCAGCCCGACGACGTCCCCGAGAGCGTGAAGAAGGAACGGCACCAGGCGCTGCTCGAGGCCCAGACCGAGGCGAGCCTCGCCGGCAACCTGCCCTTCATCGGCACGCGGCAGCAGGTGCTCGTCGAGGGGCTTTCCGCCCGTGACGCGCGGCGCGAGCCGCGGACCGACGGGCAGCCGACGCAGGAGCCCGTGCCCGCCGATGCGCCCGACCGGGTCGCACAGCTGACCGGCCGGACGATGTGCGACCGGATCGTCGTCTTCGACGCCCCGTTGCGGCTCGTCGGTCGGCTGGTGGACGTCGACATCCAGGCGGCCGGCGCCTGGTCGCTGGCTGGCGACGTCGCCGACGGGCTCGCCGCCGCCGTGCCCCTCGACCACCTGATGACCGACGGCGACCGCGCGCAGGCCGACGACGCGGCCGTCTACGACATCAGCATGCCCCGTGCCGACCGTTCGCCGGGAGCCTAGCCGTGCCGCCGCAACGGGGATCGGTCACCGCGGCGGGCGAGGCTGAGGGGGCCGGGCCGTCGGGGGACCCCGGCTCGGTCGCCGAGATGCGACGGCTGCTCGACGATCCGGCCGCGGCGGCGGCGTGGGGCGAACGGGCGGGGCTCGCCGACCCCGCGACGGCGCATCGCGGGCTCGTGTCGCTCGCCGAGCACGGACTGACGCTCGACCTGCTGCAGTCCCTCGCCTCCCGGCTGGCGGCGCAGCTGCCCCAGGTGAGCGACCCCGACCGCGTGCTCGTCGCCGTCGAGCGGCTCGTGGGGGCCGTCCGCAGCCCGCTCTCCATGGGCACGCTCTTCCAGCGCGACCCGCGGAGCCTGGAGATCCTGCTCAAGCTCTTCTCGGCGAGCCCCCACCTGGCCGAACTCGTGATCCTCGACCCGGAGTCGTGGGAACAGATCCGGGTGGGGGAGGGACGGCCGGAGGGCCGCCCCGTGCTCGCCGCCGCCCTGGCGACGGAGACGGCGCTCGTCGCGGAGCCGGAGACCGTGATGCGGGCGCTGCGCAGGTTCAAGCGCCGCGAGATGCTCCGCATCGCCTATGGCGACATCGTCGAGGGCCACCGGCTGGAGACCGTCGTCACGCAGCTGTCGCACGTCGCCGACTGCGTCGTGCAGGCGGCGGTCGCCTCGGCGGTCGCCCGCCTCGAGTCGCTCCGCGGCGTGCCGCGGGGGCCGGCCGGCGAGCGGGCGACGCTGGCCGTGATCGCCATGGGCAAGCTGGGCGGCGTCGAGCTGAACTACTCGAGCGACATCGACCTCGTCTTCGTGCACTCCGCCGACGGCCGGGTGGAGGGGCCGAAGCCCTGCTCCAACCAGGAGTTCTTCGAGCGGGTGGCGCAGGAGACGGTGCGGCTCATCGCCGAGACGACCGACCTGGGGCTCGCCTACCGTGTCGACCTGCGGCTGCGGCCGCACGGCGCGACCGGTCCGGCCTCGATGGCACGGGAGGCGATGCTGCAGTATTACGACCACCATGGCCGCACGTGGGAGCGGCAGGCCTGGGTGAAGGCGCGGTGCATCGCCGGCGACGAATCGCTGGGCGCGCGGCTGCTGGCCGACATGGAGCCGTGGGTCTACCGCCGCTGGCTCACGCGTGCCGACATCGGCGGCATCAAGGCGCTCAAGCGGCGGATCGAGACCATGGCGATCCGCGAGGGCACCGACTCGTCCGACGTGAAAACCGGCCGGGGCGGCATCCGCGACGTCGAATTCACGATCCAGTTCCTGCAGCTGCTCGGCGGCGGCGATTCCCCGGGGGTGCGCACCGGCACGACGCTCGAGGCGATCCGCCGGCTGGCCGAGGCGGGCGGCCTCACCGACCAGGAGCGGGAGATCCTCGAACGCACCTACACGTTCCTGCGGAGGGTCGAGCACCGGCTCCAGATCCTCTACGACCGGCAGACGCACCTCGTCCCCGCCGATCCCGTCGAGTTCGCGAGGCTGGCGGTCCGCATGGGATACGGCGCAGGCGCCGCCGCCGCGTCGAGGCTGCGGCGGGAGCTGGACGAGGCGACCGACCTCAACCGTCGCATCCTCGACCACCTGCTGCACGACGCCTTCCCGGAGGACGAGGCTCCCGCTCCGGAGGTGGATCTCGTGCTCGATCCCGCGCCGCCGGCCGCGTTCGTCCGCGACGTCCTCTCCCGCCACGGGTTTCGCGACGTCGCCGCCGCGCACCGCGCGCTCGAGAGCCTCGGCGAGGAGAAGGTGCGGTTCCTCTCCACCCGCCGATGCCGCCACTTCCTCGCTGCGATCGCGGCCCGGCTGCTGGCGGCGATCGCGACCACTCCCGACCCCGACGCCGCGCTCGGCAACCTCGTGGCGGTGAGCGACTCGCTCGGGGGCAAGGGGGTGCTGTGGGAGCTGTTCAGCTGCCATCCGCCGTCGCTCGATCTCACGGTGCGGCTCTGCTCGTCGAGCCCGTTCCTCGCCAAGCTGCTCGTCGGGAATCCGGGCATGATCGACGAGCTGCTCGACAGCCTGCTCATGCCGCGACTGCCGGCCCCCGCGGAACTCGACGCCGCCTTGGCGGAGCTCTGCCGCAACGCGGTCGACGTGGAGCCGATCCTGCACGCCTTCAAGGCCTCGCAACAGCTGCGGATCGGCGTCCGTGACATCCTCGGCCGCCAGGACGTCGCGGAGACGACCGCAGCCCTCTCCGCGATCCCGGAGGCGATCCTGCGCGTGGTGCTGGGCCGCGAGGAGGAGCGGCTCGTGGAGCGGCTCGGCGAGCCGACGGCGGCCCACGGGGAGACGGTCGGCGTGCGGGCCGGGCCGGTGGTGCTCGGGATGGGCAAGTTCGGCGGCCGCGAGATGAACTACGCCAGCGACGTGGACGTCGTCTTTCTCTACGACCACGACGGCATCTCGTTCCACCGCCGGCGGACCCGCCGCAGCGTCGAGGGCACGACCAACGCCCACTTCTTCGGCGAGCTCGCCCAGCGGACGATGAAGGTGTTCAACGCGTTCGGTCCGCACGGCCGCCTCTACGAGCTCGACTCGCGGCTGCGGCCCAGCGGCCGCAGCGGCCCCACGGCCGTGTCGCTCGACGACTTCGCCCGCTACTTCGCCGCCGACGGGCCGGCCGCGGTCTGGGAGCGTCAGGCGCTCGTCAAGGCTCGCGTCGCGATCGGCGGTCCGGCGGCCGCCGCCCGGGCGCTGCGGATCGTCCATGCGGCCAGCTACGAGCGGCAGTGGACCGCGGCGGAAGTGGCCGACATCCGGCGGATGCGGCTGCGGATGGAGGAGGGCGCCACGGCGACGAACCTGAAACGCGGCCCGGGAGGCGTGGTCGACATCGAGTTCGCCGTGCAGGTGCTGCAGCTGGTGCACGGCGGCGAGGATGCCTCCCTGCGGAGCCCGGAGACGCAGGCCGGCCTCGTCTCGCTGCACGCCGCGGGGCACATGCCGACCGCTCAGTTCGAGTCCCTGCTCGGCGGCTACCGTCTGCTGCGGCGGATCGAGGGCCACATCAGGCTGCTCGACGCCCCGGGCCGTCACGACCTGCCGGCGTCGCCCGCGGAGCAGCGGACGCTCGCCCATCTCCTCGGCCGTGAGTCGGCGGCAACGCTCCTCGAGGAGATTCGCGAGGTCACGGCCCGCACGCGGCGGGAGTTCGACGACGTCTTCGACCGGGTCGAGGCGCAGCTCCGCTGAGGCGGGCGGACGGTCAGCGGGAGGCCCGGCGACGGGATGCCCACAGCTCCCACGCGATCGGCAGCACGGACACGAGCACGATCCCGACCACCACCAACTCGAAGTTCTTCTTCACGACCGGGATGTTGCCGAAGAAGTAGCCGGCGAGCGTGCAGATGACCACCCACGCGATCCCACCCACCACGTTGTAGTAGAGAAACCGCGGGTAATCCATGCGGCCGACGCCGGCCACGAAGGGCGCGAACGTGCGGATGATCGGCACGAACCGCGCCAGCACGATCGTCTTGCCGCCGTGCCGGTCGTAGAACGCCTGCGTGGAAGCGAGATGCTCGTGCTTGAGGAACCAGGTGTCGAGCGCGAACGCCCGCGGCCCGACCGCCCGGCCGATGGCGTAGTTGAGCGTGTCGCCCGCCACCGCCGCGATCGAGAGGAGCACCAACAGCGGCAGGATGCCGAGCGACTGCGGGTAGATCGCCGCCAGCGCACCGGCCGCGAAGAGCAGCGAATCGCCGGGCAGGAAGGGGGTGACGACGAGGCCGGTCTCGCAGAGGATGATGGCGAACAGCAGGACGTAGGTCCACGGCCCCCAGGCCTCGATGTTGCGCTCGAGATGGTCGCGGGCGTGCAGGAAGATGTCGAGGAGGGACCTGATGGTGTCCATGGCATGTCCGGAGAGCGGCGGCGTGGTGCGAAGCGACGCTGGCCCCGCGGCCGGCGCGCGATCATAGTGTGCGGGATTCCGTTTGCATATTGCGGCGCAGCACGAACCAGGCGACCGCGACCGGCACGACCAGCGCCGCCACCACCATCCACTGCAGCGAATCGGCCTCCCTGCCGACCGCGCCCGCGATGCTCCAGGCCAGCGCGATCGCGAGATTGCCGCCGCCGGCGGCCAGCAGGAAATCGCGGGCCGGCATGGCGGTCGCGCCGGCCAGGATCGCCGCCGCCTCGGCGATCAACGGCAGCGGCCGCGTGAGCACCACGAACAGCGGCCCCAGCCGCTGCCGCTGCCGCACCAGCACGTCGCGTTCGTCCGGGGCGAGCCCCGCCAGCGATCGTGCGGCGGCCGTGCGGCCCAGCCACCAGCCCCCCAGGCTGCCCGCCGTCAGGCCCAGCCAGGCACAGCCGGTCCCGGCGAGCACGCCCAGCCGCGCACCGCCGAGCGTGGCCACCATGCTCGACGGCACGGGCAGGAGCAGGTCGGCCGCGAGCACGCCCACCTCCATCGCCGCGAGCACCGGCGGCGATGGCAGCGGATCGAGCCACCCGGCCACGACGTGATCGATCCGCGTGCCGAAGGCGAGAAAGGGGACGAGCGGCACGGCCACCGCGATGAGTGCGATCACGAGCAGGAGGTGGAGCGGACGGCGCATGCGAGGCTGCGGTGACGGTGGCGGCGGGTCAGGAGCGATGGGAGCAGGCCAGCGCCTGCCCCGCGATGTCGAGGCCGACCTGCCCGCTCCACGCCGACAGGAGCATGCGGTGGACGCGGCCCGGCCGGCCGTCGCCCACCGGGCGGCCGTCGAACCGGGTGGCGGGCAGCAGGCAGCTCGGCGTGCTCGTGAGCAGGATTTCGGAGGCGGCGGCGAGGTCGGCGACGCCGAGCGACCGGTACGTCCAGGAGAGCCCCGACGCTTCCGCCAGGCTCCGCAGGTGCCCGAGGCTGACGCCGGGGAGCGCGTCCTCGGGCGGCGGCGTCGTGACGGTGTCGCCGCGGACCACGGCGACGTTCGCGGTCGAGGTCTCGCTCACGCGGCCGTCGAGATGGAGCAGCACGGCCCGCGCGCCAGGCTCCGCGGCGTCGGCCTCGCGATCGGCCAGATGGTAGTGGAGGCGGCTGCGGACCTTGGCGCGGACCGGCCAGCAGGCGTCGGGCACCTGCCGGACCGTCGCCGTCCGCAGCGTGACGCCCGACTCGTAGCCGCGGGCCCAGCTGGCGAAGGCGAGCGGAAAGCTGTGGATCATCGCACGGGGAACGCCCCTGCGGCCGCCGTGCTGCGCCGGCAGGTCGCCGGGCGTGACGAACACGACGACGCCGAGATCGTGGTCCGGTGCCGCGGCCTGGTTGTGGGCGGCGACGGCCGCCGCCGCCTCGAAGAGGGAGTGCAGCGGCCGTCCCGGATCGATGCCGACGATGGCGAGCGACTCGCGGAGCCGTTCCTCGTGGGCCTCCGGCAGGAAGAGCCGGCCGTGAAACGTCCGCAGCTGTTCGGTGACGGTGGCACCGAGGACGAAGCCCGCGTCACCCAGGGGCAGGCAGAGCGAGGATCGCGGCACGAATCGGCCGTCCACCCAGGCCAGCGGCTCGTCCGCAGCAGTGCGGAGGGGCTGCGTCTGGGGCACGGTCTCGGACACGGCGACACCAACCGACGGAGTGGAGGATAGGGGATTCGAACCCCTGACCTTCTGGCTGCCAGCCAGACGCTCTCCCAATTGAGCTAATCCCCCGGAGTTGCCACGTGCTGACGGTTCGCGTCTGCCGCGTGTGCCACCTGCGGTGTGATCAGTGTGCCTGTGTGGTGCCTGTGTGCCCTTGCCTGCGTACCGTCACTCGTGCCGCCGTGGCCAGCGATCGTCGATGCCGTGACCGTGGCTGCGGAGCGGTCGGTGCGGCTGACGGACCACTCTGCGAACGTATCGCCAGGGAGCGGTCGTGTCAACGCAGCACGGCCGCACGGGCCGCGGCCACGGCGGCCCGCCGGGAAAAATGCGGACGCGGCGCCGGCGACGCGGGTGGCACTGGAAACGGTGCCCGGCCGGATCACACTGGAATCGCACCGGGCGGGGTTCCGCGGCGGTGCCGCGGCGGAACCCGTGCTCCTCGATTCACCCCGTCGTTCCGGCGCCGTCCATGCACCAGTCTTCGCGGCCGCACCGTCCGTTCCCGCCGCCCGCGGCCTGCGGTCCATCCGAGAAGGTGCGGGCGATCGTCAGCGGAGCGATCGCCGTGTGCCTCCTGGGGACGCTGCTCTCGATCGCGGGTGACTCCGACAGCGGCTCGTCGGCCATCGTGCGGACCGTGAAGGGCAGGCTGTTCTCTCCCTGGATGACGCCGCCGTGGCTCGATCACGGATTCGACTATCGACTCACGTACGGGGCCCCGGAGGATGCCGAGCACGCCCTCGAGGTCCGTCGTCACGGGGACGATCGCGTCGGGCCCGCGTCCCTGCCTGGAACGCTGACGGGGGAACGGGCGGCCCGCTGGGAGCGGCTCGCCCGCGCGATCGCGCTCGACGTGGACGACGCCGATCGGGACGGGCTGCTCGCGGCGGCGGTGGGCCGCGGCATGTTCGACGACCTCGGCGGCGAGGACGTGACGGTGCGGGTGCTCCGCACGCTTCCGACCGACCGGGGCGGGGCCGCCCCCGCCGCGACGCCGGCGTACACGGCGCGGGTCCGCATGGCGCGAGGCGAGCTGCAGCTGTTGCGGCAGGAGGCCCGCGCCGAGGTCGCGCCGCTCGTCGGGCCGCCCGCCCCCCGTCCCGGCGGCCCGACGAAGGCGGTGCCATGAGCACCCGCCACGCACCCACCGCCGCATCGCCGCCCGCGCAGCACGGCCTCGCCGCCGTGGCGGAGGCATGGGAGCGGTTTTGGTTCTTCCCCGCCGACGCACGGCCGCTGGCCCTCGTGCGGATCGTCGCCGCCGTGGCGGCACTCGCGCTGTGGTGGAGCTACGCCGCAGACGTGCAGGCGTGGTTCGGCCCGCAGGGCGTGCTGGCCGCGGACACGGTGCGGCAGTGGCGGTCGCCCGCGGGCGTCTCGCTCTACGACGTCGCCACGTCGGCGCTCGCCGTCGCCGTGCTCTTCCATGCGACCGCCGTCGTCTTCCTGCTCCTGCTCGTGGGCCTCGGCACCACGGTGGTCGCCCCGCTGGCGGCGGTGCTCTGGGCGTCGCTCCTGCACCGCGGGCCGATGCTCGCCGGGCCGGCCGACGACTGCCTGGCGGTATTGCTGTGGTGCCTGGCGATCGGCCCCGCGGGCTGGCACCTCTCCTGCGACCGCTGGCTTTGCGACCGCGCCGGCCGGCCCACGCCGCCAGGCTCGTTTCGGGCGGCGGTCTCGCGGGGCCTGCTGCAGTCGTACGGCTCGGCGATCACCGTCGCGGCCGTGCTCGCGCAGCTCAAGGGCGACGCCTGGTGGGACGGCCTGGCCGCCTGGTACCTGGCCGCCAGTCCGCAGAGCCGATGCTCCGGGCTCGTGCCGCTCCTGGAAGGCTCGGAGTACCTCACGAACCTCCTGACGCACGCCATCACCGCCTTCGAGATCCTCTTCGCCGTCGGCATCTGGTTCGCTGCGACGCAACGGCTCGTCGCCCGCATCGCCCTCGTGGCCTGGCCGCTGATCGGGCTGCTCGCGGGCATGCCCGTCTGGGGCGTCGTGATGGCGGCGTTCGCGCTGCCGGTGGCCGTCGGGCCTGTGAACCACGGGCAGCCGCGGATCGGACCCGCGGACGAGCGGGGTTCGCCCCTCCCGACTGCGGCGCATCCGTCGGCATCCTGACCGCGGGGCGTCAGGCCGCCGCGTCCGGCATCTCGCCTGCGAGCAGCCGCCGGAAGCCATCCACGTCGATCACCGGCACGCCGAGCTTCTCCGCCTTTTCGCGCTTGCTGCCCGGCTCCGCCCCCGCCACGACGTAGTCGGTCTTCTTCGACACGCTGCCCGAGGCCCGGCCGCCGGCCCTGCGAATCGCCTCCTCCGCCTCCTGCCGCGAGAAGCCCGCGAGCGTGCCGGTGACCACCAGCGTCTTGCCGGTGAGCGGACCATCGCCCACCCGCTCCGCCGCCGGCACGTCGAGCCGCAGCCCCGCCTGCTCGAGGCCCGCCAGCACCCGCGTGCCGTAGCCGCTCGAGAGCCACTCGTGCACGCTCGCCGCGATCGTCGGGCCGATGTCGGGGACGGCCGCGAGCTCGTCCACGGCGGCGGCCCGCAGCGCGGCGAGCGTCGGGAACCGCCGGCACAGGAGCGACGCTACCCGCGGGCCCACGTGGCGGATGCCCAGCGCGTTGAGCACGCGGACGAGGCCGCGGTCGCGGCTGCCGGCGATCTGGGCGACGAGCGCCGCGGCCGACTTCTCCCCCATCCGCTCCAGCGGCTCGAGCTGTTCCACCGTGAGCGAGTAGAGGTCGGCGTAGTCCTTCACCAGGCCGGTCGCCACCAGCTGCTCCACGAGCCTGTCTCCGAGTCCCTCGATGTCCATCGCGGCACGCGACGCGAAGAACCGCAGCCGCTCCCGCCGCCGCGCCGGGCAATCGACGTCGGGGCAGCGGATGTAGACGCCGTCGGGATCCCGCTCGACGGGCGTGCCGCACTCGGGGCACTCGGTCGGCGGCGCCCAGGCCGGCAGCCGCCCCTTCCGGAGGTGCTTCTCCACCCTGACGACGTGCGGGATCACCTTCCCGGCCTTCTCGACCACCAGCACGTCGCCGACGCGGATGTCCTTCCGCGCCACCTCGTCGGCGTTGTGGAGGCTCGCGCGGCGGACGATCGTGCCGGCCAGTTCCACCGGCTCGAGGTCGGCCACCGGCGTGATCGTGCCGCCGCGGCCCACCTGCACGCGGATGCCCGCCAGTGTCGTGGTGGCCTCGAACTTCTCGAACTTCCAGGCGATCGCCCAGCGCGGGCTCTTGGCCGTCGTGCCGAGCCGCCGCTGCTGGTCGAAGCGATCGACCTTCACCACGAAGCCGTCGACCTCGAAGTCGAGCTCGTGGAGCCCCTCGATCAGCTCCATCCCATGCTCGACGAGCGCGTCGAGCGCGGAGAACGTGCGGCTGCGGGGGGCGACGGGCAGCCCCGCCCGCTGCGCCCACTCGAGCAGCTGCGACTGCGACGCGGCCCCCAGCCCCGTCGCGTCTCCCACGCCATGGCAGAAGAACCGCAGCGGCCGCGCCGCGCACTCGCGCGGGTCGAGCAGGCGGACGCTGCCGGCGGCGACGTTCCTCGTGTTCGCGAAGGGAGGCAGGCCGGCCTCCGCCTGCCGCTGGTTGAGCGCCACGAGATCGGAGTTGGTCATGTAGACCTCGCCCCGGACCTCGACGAGTTCGGGCGGGCCGTCGACCGCGAGGCGGAGCGGCACGCCGTGGATCGTGCGGACGTTGTGCGTGATGTCGTCGCCGGTGACGCCGTTGCCCCGCGTCGCTCCCAGCGCGAGCAGGCCGCGGTCGTAGGTGAGCGACACGGCGACGCCGTCGATCTTCAGCTCGAGCACCCAGTCGATCGGTTCCGCCGCCGACGCGGCGAGCAGCTTTTCGACGCGGCCACCCCAGGCGGCGAGATCCTGCGGGCTGTAGGTGTTGTCCATCGACAGCATCGGCAGCCGGTGCCGCACGGATCGCAGCGCGGGCACGGGCTCGTCGCCCACCCGCTGCGTCGGGCTGTCTTCCGTGACGAGGTCGGGATGCCGCTCCTCGAGCGTCCGCAGTTCCTCGACCAGCCGGTCGTAGTCACGGTCGGCGATCTCGGGCGCCGCCTCGACGTAGTACTTGCGGTCGTGGTGCCGGATCTGCTCGCGCAGCCGCTCGATCTGTCGGGCCGCCGACACGGTCACGGCTCGCCTGCCCCGGTCGCGGCGTCCCGTCCGCGGGCCTCCCGATCGGCCGCGGCACGCTGCCGCCGCAGCCGCTCCCCCTCGTAGTGATCCATGGCCACGGCGGCCACCGTCGCCACCGCGAGCACGGCGATCTGCCCTGCGAGCAGTGCGACTCCGTGCCGGTCCATGAGCCGCTCGAGCGCGTGCGGCGGGCCGGACAGGCTCTCCGGCCGCACGCCCCGCAGCACGAACAGGCAGTAGCTCGAGGCCGTGATCGTGAACAGGAACCCCACCGCGCCGAGGATCACGTAGAACGGGTTGGGGCGGGGCCGGGGCATGGTGCTGGTCGCTCGGGGCCGCGGGGCTCCAACGATTCTAGCGGGTCGCCCGTCACGCTGCGTCCGACTTCGCCAGTAGCCGGCCGCAGGCGGCGAGCACGCGGTCGACTGCGATCGCCGCCATCGCGGCGGCATCCGACTTGCGATCACCCCAGGCGGGGCGTGCCGAATCCGGCGGCTCGACGGTGGCATGGATCCCGCCGTACGGGCCGTTGCGGGACGCCGGCACGGGACCGAAGAGCCCCACGCACGGCGTGCCGACGGCCGCCGCCAGGTGCAGCGGGCCGGTGTCGCTCGAGACGAACAGGCGGCCCATGCGGCAGACCGCGCCGAGGTCCTGCAGCGAGGTCGGCGGCGCGACGATCGCGGCACGTTCCGCGGCGGCGGCGATCCGCTCGGCGCTCTCCCGCTCGCGGTCGCCCCCCCACACGATGACCGACGTCAATCCGTGCCGCTCCCGCAGCCCGCGGGCGACGGCGGCGAAGCGTTCCTCGGGCCAGAGCTTCGATGCCCAGCCGGCGCCCGGATTGATCAGCACGGGCGCCGCGGGCAGCCGCAGCGCCGCGAGCCAGTCGCGCATGCGACGCCGGCTCACCGGCCAGTCGGGCATGTCGAACGACGGCCGCGGCTCCCGCACGCCGAGCGGCCGCACGAGCGCGAGGTTGCGATCGACGACGTGGGCGGCGGTCGCGGGCACCGCGTGGTTGTAAGCCAGCCACGCCCCCTCGCGTGACTCGGGCCGACCGTGGCCGACGCGGACGGCCGCCCCCGAGAGCCACGTGGCCACGCCGCTCTTGAGCAGGCCCTGCATGTCGACGGCGAATTCGGCGCGGAAGTCGACGAGCTGCCGCCGCAGCGACCGCACCGCCGCCCAGGACTTCAGCCAGCCGCGAGGCAGGCGGAAGAGGTGATCCACCGCGGGGTGGCCCGCGAGCACGTCGGCGGCTCGGCCTTCCACCACCCAGCCGATCCGCGCCGTGGGAAACGTTCGCTTGATCGCCACGGCCGTCGGCACGCCGTGGAGCACGTCGCCGATGGCGGACAGCTTGACGAGAACGATCGAACGTGGGGCATCCATGCCACCGACTCCTCGAGACCGCCGGGGATTCGCAGACCGTGGACGCCGTCGTCCGCCGCACGAGGCGGCGGCTGCAGACCCCGCGCGTCCTTGCCCGTGCGGAGCCTGCCATCGAGGACTCGGGCCATGACGGCCGTGTCCACGGACGACGCTGCCCGCAATCTCACCGCGGAGCCGGCTGCACGGCAAGCCCAGTTCCGCCGCGCCGCGGCCCGCCGGCGGGACGAAACGCCGCGTCTCAGTCGCCGGCGAGCCCCGCGAGTTCGCACATCACCGCCGCGGAAACAGACTCCGGGCAGCTCCAGACAAGAAAGAAGAGGGACTCCCGTGCCAGCCGGCCGGCGGGATGGCCCGCGACGAAGCCCGCCCCCTTGGATGCGGCGAGCGCGGCCTGCGCCGCCCGCAGGGCCAGGCTCGTCGCCCGGGCCCGCAGCCGATCGCGTTCGGCCGGCTCGCCGCCGTGGGAGGCGAAGCGGTGGAGGTGGGCGGCGATCTCGCCGGCCTCGTCCCGCAGGCCCGCGGCGACCGGCTCGAGGGCCGACCGCGGGCCGGACTCCCGCTCGACGATGCCGACGGATCCGCGGATCGATCCCAACGCCAGCGCCGTGGTCGCCAGCCCGCCTGTCCGCACGCCGCCATCGGCCGCAGGGACGATCACGTCGGCCGGTGCGACCCCGCGAAAGACGACGCTCGACGTGCGGCTCCCCGAGAGCGCGACCAGCGGCAACGGCGAGCCGATCTCGAGCCCGGCCGCCGCGGTGGGCACGACGAAGAACAGCCGCTCACCCTCGACGCTCACCGCTCCGGTGACGATCGTGTCGCAGGCGTCGGCGCCTGTCACCCAGGGGCAGAGTCCGTCGAGCCTCCAGCCGTCCGCGACGCGGGTCGCCGTCAGGGCGGGCGTCGCGAGGTGCCGCCGGCTCGTGGAGAGCTGCGAGATGCCGACGGTGGTGGGCGTCTCGCCGCGTGCCAGCGGCGGGAGCCGCGCGGCCCGGAGGTCCGCCGGACCGGAGGCGATGATCCGGCACGCGCCGGCCCACTGCGAGACCGCCAGCGCCGTCGTGAGGCAGCGTTCCGCGATGGCGGCCAGCGCCTCGAGCAGCGCGGGCTCGGCCGCCTCCGTGCCGCCGCAGTCGGCCGGCACGAAGCCGGCGAGCACACCCGCACGGGCGAGCGCCGCGAAGCTGCCGCTCCGCCATGGTCCGACGGCCTCGGTGGCGTCGGCGAACCGTGCCAGTTCCGCGGACAGTGCCCGCAGTGCGGACGGATCGGGGCGCGTGCGGCCGGGCGTGAACATCCCGGCATTATGCGCGGCGAGGCGGCGCGACGTGCGTCAATGCCGGCACGCGGCCGGTCTCGCGCCCGGCGGCGGGGGTCGAAGGAACGCTGCGACGCCCATATACTGCCGGTCCTTCTGGCAGGTTCCCCTCCCTCTCCCCCCTCCCTCGGAGCCACACCATGAGCCAGGCAGAAGAGATCGGCGGCCGCGGTCCCGCCCCCGCCGGAAGCCCCGCCGCGCCGGGCCGCGTCACCGGCCACAGTCCGCTCGCGCCGCCCCGCCTCGACGAACTCTCGCCGCAGAACCTCTACGACAAGTGCATGGCGCTGGCCCGCAACCTCTGGTGGAGCTGGCATCCCGAGGTCACGAACCTCTTCCGCGAGCTCGACCCGATCCGCTGGCGGCAGCTCGACCACAATCCGATCGCGCTGCTCGCGGAGTTCACGCCGGAGCGGCTCGAGGCGCGGGCGGCCGAGCTCGTGCTCTACAGCCGGATCAACCAGGCCTACCGCCGGCTCAAGGAGTACATGGCGGCGGAGTCGACCTGGAGCAACATCCACGCGGGCGTTCTCGGCTCGAAGCCGGTCGTCTACTTCTCCGCTGAGTTCGGCATCCACGAGTCGGTGCCGATCTACTCGGGAGGCCTCGGCGTGCTCGCCGGCGACCACATCAAGAGCGCCAGCGGCCTGGGCATCCCGCTGATCGCCGTGGGGCTGTTCTACGACCAGGGCTACTTCAAGCAGCAGCTCGACATCGACGGCTACCAGCACGAGGAGTACTTCCAGTCACGGACCGAGGCGCTGCCGATCGAGCCGGCGGTCGGCAAGGACGGCCAGCCGATCACGGTGCAGATCGACACCCGGTCGGGCCCGCTGTTCGCGAAGGTCTGGAAGATGGCCGTGGGCCGCGTCAACCTGTTCCTGCTCGACTCCGACGTGGAGGTCAACAAGCCCGAGGACCGCGAGCTGACGAGCCGGCTCTACGGCGGCGACACGCGGCTGCGGATCCGGCAGGAGCTGGTGCTCGGCGTGGGCGGCGTGCGGGCGATCCGGGCGATGGGAATCGTGCCCGGGGTCTATCACTTGAACGAGGGCCATTCCGTCTTCGCCACGCTCGAAGCGGTCCGTGGCCGCATGGATCGCGACGGCTATTCGTTCGACGACGCCGTCCGCCGCGTGGCCCGCCAGACCGTCTTCACGACCCACACCCCCGTGCCGGCGGGCCACGACCGCTTCGACGGCGGCCTGATCGAGGAATACCTGGGGCCGATGCGGGATGCGCTCGGCATCTCGCACGACCAGCTCATGGGTCTCGGCCGGGTGGAGCCGCACAACCACGCCGAGCCGTTCTGCATGACGGTGCTGGGCCTGAAGATGTCGCGGCGGGCCAACGCCGTGAGCGCGTTGCACGGCCACGTGAGCCGCAAGATGTGGTCGAGCCTCTGGCCATGGAGGGTCGAGGAGGAGGTGCCGATCGGCCACATCACCAACGGCGTGCACGTGCCGAGCTGGCTGTCGTGGCAGATGCTGCAGCTCTACGACCGGATCTTCCCCGCCAACTGGTTCCGCCGCATGGGCGAGCCGGACGTCTGGCAGAAGATCCACGAATGCGATCCGGGCGAACTGTGGGAGACCCACTACGCCCTCAAGAACCTGCTCCTGCAGTTCGTGCGACGGCGGCTCGCCCGGCAATGCCGGCGTCGGGGCGAGGCCGACGAGGCCGTCGAGGCTGCCCGCTCGGTGCTCGACCCGAACATCCTCACGATCGGGTTCGCGCGGCGGTTCGCGACGTACAAGCGGGCCGACCTGGTACTCAGCGACCTGGAGCGGCTCTACTCGCTGATCAGCGATCCCGACCGGCCGATCCAGATCATCTACGCGGGGAAGGCCCATCCGGCAGACGAGCCTGGCAAGGCGCTGATTCGAAAGATCGCGAACCTGCGGCACGACGGCCGGTTCGCCGGTCGCGTCGTGTTCGTCGAAGACTACGACATCAACGTCTGCCGGCACCTCATCCAGGGCGTGGACGTGTGGCTCAACAACCCCCGGCGGCCGCTCGAGGCTTCGGGGACGAGCGGCCAGAAGGTGGTGCTCAACGGCGGCCTGAACTGCTCCATCCTCGACGGCTGGTGGGCCGAGGCGTTCGACGGCCGCAACGGCTTCGCGATCGGCAGGGGAGAGACGCACGCCAACGACGAGATCACCGACCGCCGCGACGGCCAGGCGCTCTACGACGTCCTGGAGCAGGAGGTGATCCCGCTCTTCTACGACCGCGACACCGACGGCCTGCCGCGGGGCTGGATCCGGATGATGATGAACTCGATCGGCTCGCTGGCGTGGCGGTTCAGTGCCCACCGCATGGTGATGGACTACGCCCGGATGTGCTACGTGCCGGCCGCCGGCGGAGTCTCGTCCGACATGCACAGCCGCTGATCCGCCGCCCACGGGTCCGGGGGAACGGGGCCGAGAGGTCTCACTCGGCCCGCGTGGCGGAGGGTTTCAGTGCCGCGCGGATCGCGGTGCCGCGGGCGGCTTCGTCGATCGCCCGCGTCAGCGACTGAAACGCATCGCCGTCGTAGGTTGCGACGTCGGCGGAGACGAGCAGCGTGGGCGACCAGGGAATGCTCGTCCCCGGAGGCAGCTCCTTGACGGCGAATGCCTGCTTCGTGGGGAACCCGAAGACGAAGCGACTGCCGTCGACGTGGATGGCCCGGCTCTCGCGGGTGCCGCCTCCCACCAGCCGCAGCGGGTCGTCGGCGGGCTTCAGCGTGCCGTCGTCGTTGGCTTGGGCCAGCCAGACGCAGGTGGAGCATTCGCCCGTGAGCGGATCGACCCGCACCACGTGGCGGACGGTCATCTCCCGGTGCTCGCCATCGCGGAGCATGAGCAGCGGCGCGTCGAACGCCAACGCGGTGCCGTGCGCGCCGACCTGCACGATCTCGTCGAGGCTCTTCTGCTTGGCGCCGAGGATCTGGCGGCCGAGAAAGTCGAGCGAAAATCCCGGCACGTCCGCCCCCGGGGCGACGACCGTCGGCCGGCCGTTCACCGGCGTGCTGTAGCCGACGCCGACCTCGGCGAGTTCGTGCCGCGCGTCCGCCTCGCTGCCCGTGGTTCGAACCGTCGCCAGCACGGTGAAGGTGAAGCTGGTCACGTGACCGCGGATGCCGTCGGACACGGCGTCGGTGTCGCCACTGACGAACCGCGGCGTCGCCAGGAGCACGACCCGGTTCCAGCGGTCGCGATCGGCATCCTCCACGGTCGTGCCGGCGGCGACGATCTTCAGTGGACGGCGATCCGCGTCCGCCGCCGCGGACGGGTGGCCGAGCGGACCGATCGCCGCGACGATCGCGGCGACCGACCACGCCGCGGCCGCGGACCGGGCGATCTGTTGCATCCGTGCCAGCACGCTGAGCACCTCCGACGCGGGTCGCGCCGACACGCCGACGCGGGGCGGGATGGTCGGGATTCGACCGGACGGAATCAAGAGGAGCCGGGGGCCTCAGGAACGCCCGGCGCGGGGCGTCAGGGGCACGTCCGGCGGCCTCCGGAGGGCTCGTCGGCGGCCGATCGGCGGCCAGGCCCGCACGGCGGCCCTGGGCCACGAGGGTGCCGCGGCCCCGGCCGCCGCCCGGACCGTCCGGGTGCTCCGACGGCCTACTTCGCGGTCGGGCCGGCCCCGCCGGCGGCATGCTCGATTTCCCGCCGCCAACGCGCGACGTCGGCGAGCGCCGCGGCGAGCTGCTCCCGGGCGACCGTCACCGCCGCCGTCGCCTCGTCGGCCGCCTCGCGGGCGGCGGCATCCGCGTCGTCTGCGACCGCGGCGTCGGCGGCCAGTTTCGCCCTGTCGGCGGCCTCGTGCTCGGCGGCCCGCCGTTCTGCCACCAGTCTCTCGGCGGCGACGAGCCGATCGGCGAGCCGGGGCGGGTTGGCGTCGATCTCGCCGAGTTCCCGGCCGTCGGCGACGGCGAACGCGGGTACGTGGCCCCCGAGGTCGCCCGCCACGAGCCGCGTCTGGTCGCTCGTCACCACGACCCTGAGCATGATCTCGGCGGCCGGTCCGACGCTGCGTTCCCGCGCCCCGTCCGCCTTCCACACCGTCGCCTTCCGATCGCGACCGCAGCTCGCGAGCCTGCCGTCTGCGAGCCAGCAGAGCCCCTGCACGCCGCCAGGATGGGCCTCCCACTCCTTCGCCTTCTCGCCGTTCTTGGCGGCCCACAGGCGAACCTTGCCGTCCTCGCTCGCGGTGGCCACGACGCCGCCATCGCCCCGCCACGCGACGGCGGTGATCCCGCCCCCGTGCCCCTTGAGCACGGCGTCCTCACGGGCCCCGCGGGTTTCCCAGAGGAAGGCGTTGCCGGCCCGATCCCCGGTCGCCAGCTTCGTTCCATCGGGCGAGAACTCGACCGCGGTGATCCAGTCGGTGTGCTTCCTGATCTCGGCGTCGACGGCGCCGTCCGCCGTCTGCACGAGCCTCACCACCTTCTGCGGTCCGCCGAGCGCTACGACCCTCTGGTCGGCCGTGATGTCGGCCGCGAGCACCTGATCGAACTCGTCGCCGAGTTCCGCGAGCCGCGTCGCCGTGGCCACGTCCCAGACGACGACGCGGCCGTTCTTCGCGGCCGTGCCCCCGCCGGCGATGAGCAGCTTCGCGTTCCGGGAAAACCGGACCGTCTTCACATCGCCTTCGGGAAAGGGCAGCACGCCCAGGAATGCGAGCGTGGATGCGTCATGGAGCATCACCTGTCGCCGGCCCCCGACGGCGAGCAGCGGGCCGTTCGGCGAGGCGGCAAGCGCGGTGACCGCCAGCGCCCGCCGGCCGTGCGTCGCGACCTCGAGCGACAGCCGCGGCGGCAGCACCGGCGGCCCGTCGGGCGCGGCCGCCGCCCGGGGATCGAGCGCCACGGATGTCGTCTTTTTCATCTTCGCCGCCCGGCCGCCGGCCCGCTCGATCGCCCCGCCGGCGATCCAGCCGCGGATCACCTCCAGCATCTCCACCGGGATGCGGTCTGACTCGGGCGGCATCTTCGGCTCGGCGGCGTGGCTGGCGACCTGCCAGAGATGCGAGGCATCGACGTCGCCGGGAACGATCACCTCGCCCGACGAGCCGCCGGCGAGCGCCTGCCCGTGCGACATCAGGTCGAGCCCCCCCTCCCGCTTGTCGGCGTTGTGGCAACCCCCGCACTTCTCGCGGAAGATCGGCAGGACGTGATCGGTGTAGTTCGGCGGCGGCTCCGCGGCGCCGGCGGTGACGGCGGCGCAGAGGGCGACGGCACAGGGGAAGAGACGCGGTGCGGGCATGATCGGACTCGCTGGACGGCGGCGGCCGCGCTCAGTGGTTGAAGATGAATTCGGGCGAGTTGAGCAACGCCCAGAAGACGTCTTCGAGCGACTGACGACGGTCCGTCGCCGCGGCGACGACCGCCACGGTCTCGCTCCGCTCCCGCGCGGTGGCCTGCCGGCAGTAGCACCGCACGAACAGCTCGTCGACGATCTCCTCGTCCGACCGCCCCTGCTTCAGCAGCCCGGCGATGAGCCCACCCTGCTTGATGCGGTCGTTCGCCGCGTCCCCGTTGAGCATGTGGAGCGCCTGCGAGAGATTGGGGTCCATCCGCACGGCGCAGCTGCAGACGTCCTGCCGGTCGGCGCGGCCGAACGTCGTGAGGAAGTAGTTGGTCGTGCGGCCGTCGGCCACCTGCACGGCCCGCGCCCCGGCGGGCAGGCCGGGAAACTTGTTCTTCGTCTCCGTCACCTCCGCGAGCACGTCGAGGAGCACCTCCGCGCGGATCCGCCGCACGGCGGCGTGGGAGAAGTTGGCGTCGTCGAGGCCGTTGGTCTCGTTGACGTCGCAGACCCGCTGGTAGGTGTGCGCGAGCACGATGTCGCGGACGAGCTGCCGGAAGTCCCAGCCCGAGGCGGCGAAGCGACGCCCCAGCTCGTCCAGAAGCGGGCCGTTGGAGGGCGGATTGCTCACGCGGGCGTCGTCCGGCTCGTGGACGATGCCGCGGCCGAAAAAGTGCGCCCAGGCCACGTTGGCGACGTGCTTGGCGAAGTAGGGGTTGTCCGGCGACGTCATCCACTCGGCCAGCGCCCGGCGCCGCTCGCGATCCTGAACCTTCGGCTGCTCGCCGCCGAGGAACTTCGGCTCCACCACAGCACCGCTGACGGGATGCTTCATGTCGCCTCCGCCCGAGTCGTAGATGATGTACTCACGGGGGTCGTCGCCCCGCTTCCGCGCGATCTGCTTGAAGAACGCGGCGAAGCCGTAGTAGTCGTCCATCGTCCAGCGGTCGAACGGGTGGTTGTGGCACTGGGCGCACTGGATGCGCATCCCCAGAAACGCCTGGGCCACGTTCTCCGCGGTCTTGAGCGTGTCGCGTTCGAGCTGGAAGTAGTTGGCGGGTGGATTGTCGAACGTCCCGCCGGAGGCGGAGATCAGGTCGCGCACCATGCGGTCGATCGGCTCGTTGGCCGAGATCCGCTGATCCAGCCACTGGTGGTAGAGGTTCGCCGCCTTCGGGGTCACCTGGTTGTTGACCGATCGGATCTGGAGGATCTCAGCCCACTTCATCACCCACAGATCGACGAACTCCTTGCGGCCGAGCAGCTCGTCGACGAGCCGCCGCCGCTTGTCGGCCGATGCATCGGCGAGGAAGGCGGCCCGCTCCTGCGGCGTCGGGACCAGGCCGATCATGTCGAGCGTCACGCGGCGCAGGAACGTCTCGTCGTCGCAGACGGCGCTCGGTGCGATCCTGAGGGTCTCCAGCTTCCGGTCGACGAACTCGTCCACCCACGTGCCCGGCTCGGCCTTCGGATAGGTGAAGGCCATGCCCGCGGGGATCACCACGAGCGGCGTGCCGACCGTGATCGTGTCGTAGCGGGCCATGACGAACGCCTCGCCCCGCCGTCCGCTGCTCACCAGCCCCGCGGGCGACACCTTCGCGGTCGGCTCGTTGTTGGACCCGTACCAGCAGAGGTCGGTGACGTCGCGGTCGGTGCCGTCGGCGAACCTGGCCACGGCCACGAGCTGCTGCACGGCGTCGGCACCGGCCATGAGCGCGGTGGGCGGGTAGAGGTCGAGGGCCACCAGCGCCGGCACGGGGCCGGGATCGTCGGGGGCGCCGGCGGCGATCCAGCGGACGAGCGTGCGGCAGAGGTCGCTGTCGGCCTCGAACCGCTTGCCGCCGGTGTGGGGCACCGCCCCGAGCGCCTTCTGCACGAGCAGGCTCGCCTCGGGATCGCCGGCATCGATCCGCCGGCCGGGAAATTCCCTGGTGATCCGCTGATAATCGCCGGCCGGGTCGAATCCGAAGAGCGACAGGCGGAAGCCGTCCTTCCCGCGGGCCGCACCGTGGCAGCTGCCCATGTTGCACCCGGCCCGTGCGAACACGGGCATCACGTCGCGGCGGAAGGAGAGCGGCGGCTCGGACGACGCCGACACGACCACGAAGGGCACGGACGCCCGCAGGCCGCCGTGGGCCACCGCGAGCGTGCCCTCGCCATCGGCGACGGGCCGCAGCACGCCCCCCTCCACGGCGACCAGCGCTCCCGTCGACGGCGTGATCGTCGCCGTCGCCGTCACGTCGGCGGTGCGGCCGTCGGCATGGACGGCCTGCACGATCAGCCGCTGCCGGTCGCGGGACGAGTCGAGCCTCACCCGCGGAGGATAGACGTCGATCCGCACCGGCTCGTCGGCCGCACCCGCGGCCCCGGCGGGCACCGCGAGCATCAACGCCGCGGCCACCGCGATCGGGCGGAGCGCCGCCCGGACGGCGGGATGACCACCCTCCCGGCACGCCGTCGCTGTCATGGTCACGCTCCGCATCTGGGCTCTCACGTGGATGGCGGCCTCACTTGGACCGCGCCGCGACGCCGCCGGGCAGCGGCTTGTCGATCCGCAGCGACGTGGGCGCGGACTGGTGAACGACCGTCGCACCCCCCACGGGCACCTCGATCCTGCAGAAGATGTTGTCATGCTTGCCGACGGCCGCGTCGGCCGACACCGTCACCGGGATCGCGAGCGACTCGGCGGCGCCGGCGAGCTCCAGTTCGGGCGCCCGCGTCTTCACGGGCAGCCCCATGAGGGTCACCTTCGCCGTGCCCTCGAACGCCGCGGGGGCCGCCGCCTTGAACACGAGCGTCACCTCGCCCCCCTGCTCCACCACGGCCTTCTCCGCCACCAGATCGACCAGCGGCTCGATGACGGAGAGCGTGACGGGGCGGCTGGCGATCCAGGTGCCGCTGCCGTCCCGCCGCTGCCGCTTCTTGTCCTTGGGGTCGGCTGGAGGCAGCAGCACCGCCGCGATCGCGATCCGCCACTCCTGCACCGCCGCGTCGGCCGAACAGCTCAGCGGAAAGACGACGTCGGTCTCCCCGTCCTTCACGTCGATGCTCGAGGCGCCGATTCCCGGCGGCTTGAACGGCAGTTCGAGGCGGACGCGGCCGGCGAACCCCTCGGCCCGCCTGACCTTCACCCGCAGGTCGATCTGGCCGCGGCGAACGACCGGCGCGGCGGGCTGCTCCAGATCGATCGTCACCGGCGCCTCGTCGACGACGGCCACGGCGAGGCGATCGCCCATGAGGGTGCGATAGGTCGTGCGGTTGGGTTCGCCGAGCACGGTGTCCGTACCCTGCCGCAGCCCGCCCAGCACGCTCGTCGCGTCGGTCGCCGACCGCACGTCCACGGTCGCCATCGAGATGCCGGTCGGCGCGTCGGCGGCGGCCTCGAAGACGACGAGGCCGCCCGGAGCCGGCTCCGCGAGCGGGCCGGCCACCGCCGTCACGCCGGCGGGCAGCCCGTGGAAGTCGAGCGTCAGCGGCCCGGTGCATTCCGTCCGGGAGGCGTTGAAGAACAGGGCCATGCGGTTGCCCCGCGGCACCGCGGCCACGAGCCGCTGCTGCGTGCGGGTGGTGCCGGGCGGCACGGAGACGGTCGCCTTCGGGGACACCGGCTCGACGTCGATCCAGTAGACGAACGACTCGCCGCCCCGCCGCTGGAAATCGTTGACCCGCAGCAGGAACGCCCCCTCCTTGGGCACGGTGACCTGCAGGAGGCTGTCGGGACCGTCGGTGTCGTCGTTGCTGGTGATCCGCTCACGCTTGGCGCTGTCGCGATGGGCGGCGACGACGAGATCGACGGGCGAGCCGAGCCGGCGGCCCCAGCCGGTGATCCGCCATTTGCTGGCTGGCTCGGCCTCGATCCGCACCCAGTCGACGTCGTCCTCCCTGTCCATGCGACCGGCGATCGCCAGCGGTGCCCGGGCCGACACGGCCTGCTCCGGCTCGTCGTCGGGCTCGGCCTCGACGAGGACCGGCCCGTCCGTCACCCGCAGCGGGACGGCCACCGGCGACGTCACGCCGTCGCGGATCGGGTACACGCGGCACAGGCCGTCGAGGCCCGGCTCGGAAAGCGTCACGCTCTGCCGGCACGGGCCTTGCGGGTCTCCCAGCCACTCCACGTCGAGCGGCTTCGACCGCGGCCCTCCGGGAGGCCAGGCCGTGTTCGGCACGGCGAAGTCCCCGACGTGCAGCTGGTAGACGCCGTTGCCGCCGTAGGCCGCCTCGCGCACCCGCAGGAAGTAGTCGCCCTCCCGCGGAACGGCGACCACGAGCGCGGGATCCTGCGTCAGCAGCGGATGGTCGTCGCAGGCCGCGACCACGAACCCGTCCGCATCGACGAGATCGAGGTGTGCGTCGAGCATCTGCTGGTCGAGCCGCACGGCGTCGACGACCGCGCTGATCCGGCCGCCGGCCGGCAGGTGGATCCGATACCAGTCGACGTCCTCCCCGCGGAGCGTTCCCCACACGGTCCGCCCGGGCCGCAGCGGCATCGCCGCGGCCGCGGAGTCGTTGGGCTCCTTCTCCTGCACCTGCTCCCGTCCGGCGTCGGGTTCCCGGCCCTCCGCGCCGGCCTCGTCGCCGCGCGGTCCGGCGACGTTGACCTGGAACATCCGCAGGTCGGAGAGCCCGTCCGCGGTGCGGACACGGAGCCGCTGCGGTCCGGGCGGGCAGTCGGCCGGGATGTCGAGCGTCGCCGCGACGACGTTCTCCTTGTCGGCCACGACACGATCGACGCCGATCCGCCCCTCCTCGAAGAAGACCTCCCGGGGCTGGTCGATGCCGGTGCCGGTGATGCGAACCTCGACCTTCGTGCCCGGCCGGCCGCCCGGCGGCTCGATCCGGTCGATCGAGGGCTCGGCGGAGGCCTGCCGCGATGCGACGGCGACGCAGGCAAGCGCGACGACGGCCGCGGCGGCCCGCCGCAGCGGCGCGGCGACAGGGCTCGGTTCGCGGCGGTGCGGCGTGCGTGCGACCATGGCTGTTCCCGTGATGGAGGCTGTTGCAGGGAAGGGGAGGACACGTGCCGCTCGCCAGGGTCGAGGGCCGCGCCGGGCGTCCCCGTGTCAGGCGAGCAGATCCTTGCGGACCGTGCCGCCGTCGACGATCTCCACGGGGCGGTTGCCCGGGGCGACCAGCTCCTTGTCGGCCACGATGCCCAGGCAGTGGTAGACCGTCGTGGCGAGGTCGGCGACCGTGAGTGGGTTGTCGGCGGGCTCCGCGGCGATGGCGTCGGACTCGCCGTAGACCGCGCCGCGGCGGATGCCGCCGCCCGCGAGGAGGATGCTGAAGACCTTCGGCCAGTGATCGCGGCCGGAATCCTTGTTGATCTTCGGGGTGCGGCCGAACTCGCTCGACACCATCACGAGGGTCGAGTCGAGCAGCCCGCGCCGATCCAGGTCGTTGATCAGCGCGGCGTAGGCCTGGTCGAAGGGGGGCAGCGTCTTGGTGATGCCGTCGCGGACCTTCTGATGCATGTCCCACGCGCCGTACTTGAGCGACACCAGCCGCACGCCCGACTCCACGAGCCGCCGCGCCAGCAGCATCCGCTGGCCGGCCTCGTTGCGACCGTACTCGTCGCGGACGGCGTCGGGCTCGGCCTTGATGTCGAAGGCGGCGCGGGCCGACTCCGAACTCACGAGGTCGTACGCCCGCTTGTAAAACTCGTCCATCGCCTCGAGGTTTTCGGTGTCTTCGAGCCGCTGGAAGTGCCGGCCGACGATGTCCCGCAGCCGCTGCCGCGAGGCGAACCGCTCGGGATCGACGCCTCCCGGGAGGGAGAGATCGCGGACGGTGAAGGCGGGATTGGCGGGATCGGAGCCGAGCGTGAAGGGACCGTAGGCGCTGCCGAGGTAGCCGGCGCCCGCGTCGACCGCGGTGAGGTCGGGCAGGCACACGTAGGGCGGGAGGTTGGCCCGCGGCCCGAGTTCGTGCGACACGACGCTGCCGAAGCTGGGGAACGTCAGCGCCGGGCTCGGCCGATACCCGGTGAACATGTTGTGGGTGCCCCGCTCGTGGGCGGCCTCGCCGTGGGTCATCGACCGCACGACGGTGATCTTGTCGGCGATCCCGGCGGTCTTCGCCAGCTTCTCGTTGAAGCGGACGCCGGGGAGCTTCGTCTCGATCGTGCCCATGTCGCCGCGGTACTCCAGCGGCGAGAGCGGCTTGGGGTCGAAGGTCTCCTGCTGGGCCCAGCCGCCGGGCAGCCAGATGTGGATCACGCTCTTGGCGGTGCCTTCGAAGTTGGCGAACGACTTCGCGTCGCCCCGGGCGGACTGCATGCGGAGCAGGCCGCCGAGCGAGAGCCCGAGGCCGGAGAGGCCCCCCACCTGCAGGAATTCGCGTCGCCCCGTCGAAGGGCCAGGACACCGGCCGCCGATCGCGCCGAACGCTGCATGACGTCGCATCGCTTCGTGCCTCCTCGCGGGCTGACCGCCTTGGCGGCGGGTGCCGCCGGCGGTCGCCCGATCATAGCGTGCACCCCCCCGGCATCCCACGGGGACGGTGTCTTGATCGGCTTTTTCTCGGGCTGGACGGGCAGCTTCCCGCCCTGCCCCGGGGATCCGCGCCGGCACGACGGCGACGGGCCGGCCACCCCCTTGAACGGCCACGGCGGCGGCCGGTTGCGGCCGGTCGGCGTCCGCCGCCGCAAGGCCTTGCGGGGCGGGCTGTTGCGGCTACTCCTCCTCGAACGTGCGGCGGCCGCGCAGGAGGTGGTGGTAGTGCTGGGCGAACCTGTGGGCCTCGTCGCGCACGTACTCGAGGAGCCGGAGGGAATAGGAGTCGCGGGACAACCGCAGGGGCTCGCTGCGGCCCGGGACGAAGATCTCCTCCTCCCGCTTCGCCAGCGAGATGATGCAGGGCGGCGTGACGCCCAGCGATTCCACCGCGTCGAGGGCGGCCGAGAGCTGCCCCTTGCCGCCGTCCACCAGGAACACGTCCGGCAGCGAGCCTCCCTCGCGGAGGAGCCGCGCGAACCGACGCGACACCACCTCGTGGATGCTCTTGAAGTCGTCGATGCCGGCGACGGTCTTGATCCGATACCGCTTGTATCCCGGCTTGAAGGGAAGCCCGTCGATGAACTGCACGAGGCTCGCCACCGTTTCGTCGCCCGCAAGGTGCGCGATGTCGACCCCCTCGATGACCCGCGGCGGACCGGCGAGCCCGAGCACCTTCTCCAGCCCGGCCAGCCCCTTCTTGGGGTCGACCAGAAAGACCTCCGGCTGGACGTTCTCCTCGAGGTCGCCCCGCTGGTCGAGCGTCTCCAGCAGGCGGATCTCGTCGCGAAGCCGGGCCGCCTTCTCGAACTCGAGCCGGGCCGATGCCGCGAGCATTTCCGCGCGCATGTCGGCGAGGAGCTGCTTCTTTCCCCCCTCGAGGAACGTCTTGAGGCGATTGATGTCGCGGCGGTAGTCCTCCTTCGAGATCCGCAGGTTGCACGGGGCCGTGCACTGCTCGATCGAGGCCAGCAGGCAGGGTCGGAACCACCGCCACTGGTCGTCGCCGGCATCGATGTCGAGCGTGCAGGTGCGGAACTTGAAGATCCGCTGCAGCACGACGATCGCCCCGCGGAGGCTGCCGGCGCTGGTGAACGGGCCGTAGAGCTTCACCCCCTTCTGCCGCGGCGTGCGGGTGAACTCCACCCGCGGATAGTCCTCGTGCGTGGTGATCTGCAGGTAGGGAAATGTCTTGTCGTCCTTGAGGTCGGAATTGAACCGCGGCTGCACGTCCTTGACGAGCCGGCTCTCCAGCAGCAGTGCGTCGACCTCGCTGTCGGCCTCCAGGTAGTCGATGTCGCGGATCTCGCGGACCAGGTCGGCCGTGCGGCGGTCCTCCGCCGCCGCCTTGAGGAAGTAGCTCGAGGCCCGCGCCCGCAGGTTCTTCGCCTTGCCGACGTAGATCACGCGGCCCGCGGCATCCTTCATGAGGTAGACGCCGGGGGTCTGCGGAAACGACCTCACCTTCAGCGCGGCGGCCGATCGGTCGCCGGCCGCGGCGGAGGCGTCCGTGTCTGCCGGCAGTGTTTCGGCCGTGCCGTCGGGGAACGGGCTGGAGACGTCATCGGGGGGCATGCCGGCGATTGTAGGCGACGCATGGATGCGACGCGCAGCACCAGCCGGCGGACGCCGGCCAAGCGGCTGACTGAGCGCAGCCATACGAGGCTGCGGGAGAGCCGTCGCGCCGCCCCCGTGCAGCGTCGCATGGATGCGACGCGCAGCACCAGCCGGCGGACGCCGGCCAAGCGGCTGGCTGAGCGCAGCCATCCGGCTGCGGGAGGTTCACTGAGCGCAACCATACGAGGCTGCGGGAGAGCCGTCGCGCCACCCCTGTGCAGCGTCGCATGGATGCGACGCGCAGCACCAGCCGGCGGACGCCGGCCAAGCGGCTGGCTGAGCGCAGCCATCCGGCTGCGGGAGGCTCGCTGAGCGCAGCCATACGAGGCTGCGGGAGAGCACTCGTCGCGCCGCCCCCGTGCAGCGTCGCATGCATGCGACGCGCAGCACCAGCCGGCGGACGCCGGCCAAGCGGCTGGCTGAGCGCAGCCATGCGGCTGCGGGAGGCTCGCTGAGCGCAGCCATACGAGGCTGCGGGAGAGCACTCGTCGCGCCACCCCCGTGCAGCGTCGCATGGATGCGACGCGCAGCACCAGCCGGCGGACGCCGGCCAAGCGAAAATGGCCCGGAGGGCCATGTTTCGCGTGAACTCAGTCCCACCACCAGCGGTCTGCCGGCAGGTCCAGACCGGTGCCTCGCGTCCCGGCGACGGTCCCCTTCTCGTCCATCAACAAATTGGGGGGATCGAGCGCCGTGCGCGGCTGCAGCGACACGCCGCCGCCGATCGGCGTCAGCAGGCGACTGCCCCGCCACACGGCGTTGATCGCCGGCTCCACCTGGGTCGGCGCCTGGAATCGACCGATCGGGTACACCGCCTCGTCCCGGAGCGTGTCGGCGGCCCAGCCGGTCCGCCCGTAGCCGTCGTGCTCCTGCAGGTAGGCAGCGGCCACGGCGAGGTCGATCAGCGTCCTCAGCTGTGCGAACACGGGGCTGCGGGCCGCGATCTCCGGATACCTGGCCGTGAAGGAGTCCGTGAAGTGCTTGGTCGCCCGGTCGGACCGGGTCGCCGACATCCTGCGTCCGTCGGGCATCACGGCCTCGTCGGCGCCCACGAGTTTCACGCCGCGGCCCACAAGCTCGATGCCGAGGTCATCCTCGCTGATGCGGACGCACTGATAGTTCGGCATGAAGTACCACCGCTGCAGTGCGTTGCTGGCGACGTTGCCGGAACTCGCGAGCTCGATCCAACTGTTCATCTTCACCGGCGGCCGCTCCAGGCCGATCCCGATCAGCTTCATGCGGTAGTCGGCCTCCACCATCACCTGCGCGAAATGGCTGCCCGGCGAGACGCCGTCGACCCGGATCTGCTGGGGCCCCAAGGCCTGTCGCATCGTGGTCACGATCTCGTCCACGCTGGCCTTCGGGTTGACCCTGCCGATCTGCCTGATGGCCGCCTGCAGCGCCGCGAGGCCTTCCTGCGTGGGATCGATCGAGCAGCCGATGCCGCGATCGGCGGGCTGACCGGGCGGAAACGCCCGCAGCGCGGCGGCAGCGTCCTCGAGCAGCACCGTCGGGGCGCCGGTCGACACGCCGACAACCCTGCCCGTGGCATCGGTGATCCAGGGTTCCGCGGGGCCCGCGATCACCACCTCGCCCGGCTGAGCCGCATCGCCCGAGCCCGTGGAGGGGTAGACGAAGACGTACTGCACGCGGGTGAGGCCCGCCATCTTCTGGAGATCGTCGGGAATGCCACGGCCGGCGTCGACCGCCTCGCGGACGGCGGCCTCGAGCCGCGAGAGGGCCACCTTGCGGAGCGTCGACGGCCGCTGCAGATCGGCCGGCAGCGACGCGACGGCCGCCTTGCGCTGCGCGACGGAGAGCCCGGCGTCCGGCACGATCTGGGTCCGCAGCACGCCGTTGGCGTCGATCAGGACGCCAGCCACGCCGGAAACGCCGCCGCCACCACCCTGTTGCCCACCACCGCCGCCGCCACCACCTTGCCCGCCGCCGCCACCGGCACCGCCGCCGCCACCACCCTGCTGGCCACCACCGCCGCCGAACTGCGCGTGGACGGGGGACGCCTGCCAGACGGTCCCGCACCAGACGACCGCGATCAAGAATGCCGCGATGCCAGGGCGGATCGCCCGGAGACGTGCGACCGGACCACCGGTGTCGCCCTGCGCAGACCTGGGTGTGCCGTGAAACATCGGGCGATCAACGGTCGTCTCGTGCCTGGCCATCGCGTCACTCGGGAAGCTGGATGGAGGGACAGCCCTCGTCTTCACGCAATGTCGGCGGCCCACCCCCGACGCGTTCGCTTTTCTTCCGAACCGGCGTATCTTCGCCCCGTCTTGCCGGCGCCGATCCCGCACAACCCCGACAATCATGAAACTCCGGCCGGAGATCTGCCCGGCGGACCGCGGCGGGACGCCTCCTCCCGCCGCCTGCCCCCACCGAGAGTGATGGGCGCCCGCAGGCAGCCGGGGCCGAGCAGATCGATGATTTCCCGGTGCAGGGCGGGCGTCCAGGCGACCGCATCCCGATCGGCCTCGAGGAGCACCCGGCGGCCGTCGGCCAGATCGATGACGAGCCGCAACGGCACCTGGCCGGGGTGCCGGCGGACGATCGAGGCCAGGCTGTCCAGCACCGCCGTGCCGTGGCGGGGCTCCTCGAGCCTGATCATCATGCTCTTCACCGGCCTGCTCCACAGGTCGGCGACCGGCACGAGATCGTTGACGATGAGGTTCGTCTCCTCGCTGCCGGCGCGACGGTCGATCGAGCCCGCGATCACGACCACGGCATCGGGCTGCAGCCAGTCGCCGAGACGGGCGTAGTCCTCCGGCCAGCAGATCGTCCTCACGAGTCCGTCCATGTCCTCGAGATCGAACATGCCGTAGCGGGTGTGCGTGGACCCGGGCCGCGGCTGCTTGACGTTGGAGAGCTTCAGCGCCCCGACGAGGCCGCCGATGACGACGTCGCTCTTCGGTGCGGCCGCGCCGAGGTCGCCGGTGCCGTGGGTGCAGACGGCCGACAGCACGTCCTTGTACTCCGCCAACGGATGGCTGTGGACGTAGTAGCCGAGCACCTCCTTCTCTGCCGACCGCATCTCGAGATCCGTGAGCGGCGGCACGTCGGGCAGCGCGGCAGCCGGGGCCGCCGCCGCCTGCGGTGCCTCGTCGAGGGCGTCGAACAGGTTCTTCTGTCCGCTCTTGCGATCGGCGAGCCGCGAGGCGCCGGCCGCCAGCGCCCGCTCGATGCCGGCCAGAATGGCGCCCCGGTGCCCGCCGAGCGAGTCGAGCGCGCCGGCCTTGGCGAGGCTCTCGACGGCCGTTTTGTTGACGACCGACGAGTCGAGCCGGCCGCAGAAATCATGGAGGTCACGGAACGGCCCGCCGCGGACCCGCTCGGCGCGGATCGCCTCGGCGGCTTGCCCGCCGCAGCCCTTGATGGCGGCCAGCCCGAAGAGGATCCGCCCGTCCGACACGGTGAAGTCGGCCTCCGCCGCGTTGACGTCGGGCGGGAGCACGTCGATGCCCATCCGCCTGCAGTCCTCGATGTGCTCGACGAGCGCGTCCTTCTTCTTGAAGTTGCGGCCGGTGATGTCGCCCGAGAGCAGCGCCGCCATGAACTCCGTCGAGTAGTGCGTCTTCAGGTAGGCGGTCTGCCAGGCGAGCAGCGCGTAGGCCGTGGAGTGGCTCTTGTTGAAACCGTAGCCGGCGAACTTCTCGATCAGCCCGAACACCTCCTCGGCCTGCTGCTTCGTGAGCCCCTGCGCCTGCGAGCCGGCGACGAACTGCTCGCGGAAGGCGGCGATCGTCTCGTGCTTCTTCTTGCTGATCGCCTTGATGCAGGTGTAGGCGCTGGAGAGCTCGATGCCCCCGAGCCGCTCCAGGATCCGCATCACCTGCTCCTGGTAGACCATCACGCCATTGGTCTCCTCCAGCACGTCCTTCATGACGGGATGGAGGTACTCGGCCCGCTTCCGCCGGTGCTTGACCGCGACGTAGTCGTCGACCATGCCGCCCTCCAGCGGCCCGGGGCGGTAGAGGGCGTTGACCGCCACGATGTCGAGGAAGTGGTCGGGCCGCATCCGCTGCAGCAGGTCGCGGATGCCGCCGCTCTCCAGCTGGAAAATGCCCTTGGTTTCGCCGCGGCAGAGCAGGTCGAACGTGGGCTGGTCGTCCAGCGGGAAGGCCAGCGGATCGGGCCGCGAGCCGCGGGTCGCGGCGATGATGTCGAGCGTCTTGGCGACGACCGTGAGGTAGCGCAGGCCGAGGAAGTCCATCTTCATCAGGCCGGCCCGCTCGACGTCGCCCATGGCCCACTGCGTGATCACTTCCTCCTTGCCCGTCACCCGCTGCAGCGGCACGTATTCGACGAGCGGCCGGTCGGCGATCACGACCGCCGCGGCGTGCGTGCCGACGTTGCGGGCGAGACCCTCGATCCGCCGCGCCAGATCGACCAACTCCCGCACCTCGGCGTCGGCGTCGCAGGCGGCCGCGAGCTGGGAGCCGGGGGCGGCCGCATCCTCGAGCGAGATATTGAGCTGGTCGGGCACGAGCGACACGATCTGATCCACCCGCGGGATCGGCATGCCGAGGGCGCGGCCGACGTCGCGGATCGCCGCGCGGGCCGCGAGCGTGCCGAAGGTGCCGATCTGCGCCACGTTGGCGTCGCCGTACTTCCGCTTGACGTAGTCGATGACCTCGCCCCGCCGCTCCTTGCAGAAGTCGATGTCGATATCGGGCGCCTCCCGGCGGTTGACGTCGAGGAAGCGCTCGAAGAGCAGGTCGTACTCCAGCGGGCAGACGTGCGACAGGTAGAGCGAGTAGGCCACCAGCGCCCCCACGCCCGAACCTCTGGCCGCCGCCGGGATGCCCTGCTCGCGGGCGTGCCGCACGAAGTCCCAGACGATGAGGAAGTAGCTGGCGAAGCCGAGCGTGTCGATCACGCCCAGCTCGCGATCGAGCCGCTCGAGCACCTGGGAGTGAAGTTCTCCCGGGCTGCCTTCCGCCGGCGGGACGGCCCACCGCTTCGGCACGTCGCGATACCGCTCGCGCAGCCCCTCCAGGCAGAGCCGCCGCAGCTCCGTGGACGCCGTGCTGCCGGCCGGCACGTCGAAGCCGGGAAAGTGCCGCTTGCCGAGGTCGAGTTCGATCGAGACGGTGTCGGCGATCTGCTGGCTGCGGTTGACGGCCGCGGCCACGAGATCGCGGTCGAGCCCCGCGAATGCCGCGTGCATCTCGGCGGGGCTCTTCAGGTAGAACTCGGTCGAGTCCATCCGCATGCGGGAGGTGTCGCTGCGGAACCTGCCGGTGTTGACGCAGAGCAGGATGTCCTGGGCCTCGGCATCCTCACGGTTGACGTAGTGGCAGTCACAGGTCGCCACGGGCGGGATGCCGAGCTCGCGGGAGATCTCCAGTGCCGCCTCCGTGACCTGCCGCTGCACCTCGAGGCCGTTGTCCTGCACCTCGATGAAGTAGCGGTCGCCGAACCGCTTCTGGAACCAGCCGGCGACCTCGCGGGCCTGGGCGAGCGACTCGCGCTGCTCGCGGGAGCTGCCGATGAGCGACCTGCTGAACTCGCTCGACAGGCATCCGGAGAGGCAGATGATCCCCTCGCCATACTGCTCGAGGAGCTCGCGGTCGATCCGCGGCTTGAAGTAGAAGCCCTCCAGAAACGCCCGGGTGGCGAGCTGCAGGAGGTTCGCGAAGCCGACGCGGTCTTTCGCCAGGAGCGTGAGGTGGCAGGCGGCGTCCTTCTGGCTGCCGGCGTCCTTCTGGAGCCGGCTGCCGGGGGCGATGTAGGCCTCGTACCCGATGATCGGGTTGATGCCGGCGGCCTTGGCGGCCTGGTAGAACTCGAGCGCGCCGTGCAGGTTGCCGTGGTCGGTGATCGCCAGGGCGTTCATGCCGAGTTCGGCCGCCCGCTCCACGAGCCGGTCGATCGGGCTGGCCCCGTCGAGCAGGCTGTAGTGGCTGTGGCAGTGGAGGTGGACGAAAGACGGCGTGCTCATCCGTGTGCTCGCTCCCGGGGGGCGATCAGTGTACCGGATGGGCGGACGGCCGCGGACGGCCGGGCCTAGCCCGGCCCGCCGATGCCGCGCAGCAGTTCGGCCAGCCGCGCCTGCAGCTCCAGGATCGCCTGCCAGTGCGGGAAGTCGAGGTCCACCGTCTCGCTGCCGGGCCGCATCACGGCGGCCTCGGTCGCGCCGCGCAGGATGCCCTGGATGTACTCGATCAGCTCGGCGAGCTCCGCGGTCTGCGCCGGCCCCAGCCTCTCGGGCAGCGGCGGCGGTCCGCTGGGCAAGAGGGGGGAGCGGACCTCGCCGAGATCCTCGACGACGTCCGACTTGTGGGTCGCGATGCGTCGCATCCGCTCCCGCAGCTGTTCGGCGTGGGCGTCCTGCGACTTCGGCAGCTTCGCGGCGATCTCGGCGATCCGCCGGTCGATGTCGCTGTGGGAACCGACGAGGAGCAGCGAGCGGCCGAGCGAGATCATGTCGCCGTCGCGGACGATCCGCACCTGGATGTCCTCGCCGTTGACCTTGGTGCCGTTGGTGCTCTCGAGGTCGGTGAGGACGATCTTGTCCTTGTCGTCCTGCAGCTTGAGGTGGTAGCGGCTGATCCGCTCGTCGTTGAGCTGGATCGTGTTGCCCTCTTCGCGGCCGATCGTGACGGGCGTCGGCACGTCGGCGAACACGCGGCCGCGGTCGGCGCCGTGCAGGACGCGGAGGGTGATGTGTGCCATGGGAACGGGTCCGCCGACGGGCCCCTGAGGCCCGGATCTGAACATGTCCCTCAAGTGTGCCACACGAACCGTTCAAATGCCGGACCAGTCAAATGCCGGACCAGTCAAATGCCGGACCAGTCAAAGGCCGGACCGGTCAAAGGCCGGACCAGGGCCGCGGGAAACCGCCGGGCGGGGGGGGCGGCCGGATTGCGGCGGGCCTCGCCGTTCCCGTGTGTCCAAGGCCTGCACGGGCGAACCCCGCCGCGTCCGCCGCCGCGGGGCCCTCGTCCCCCCTACGACCGTGCCAGACGGACGCGGGCCGCGGCGACGGCATCACGTTCGGCCGTCTGCGGGCGAACGGCGGCGCGGCCGGGCCGGCGGGTGGGTCTGCTATGATTCGCTCCGACGCGTCCGTAGCTCAATTGGATAGAGCATCGGTCTTCGGAACCGAGGGTTGCAGGTTCGAGTCCTGCCGGGCGTATTTCGGAAGACGGCCCAGTGGCGGAGCGAGGCCCGCAGGGATCGCGACGCCGAAAAGCCAGCCTGCAGGTTCGAGTCCTGCCGGGCGGCAACCGGACTCAGAAAGCGCCGCCGCCGGCGGCCCCCGCTCCCATACCGGCCCGCAATCCCATACCGCCCCCCGGAGCATTGCCTGCCCACGGCTGAGGGGCGCGAAGGCGGGTAGCTTCCGGCGAAAGGGTGCATTGCAGCCACAGCGTCGTTTCTCCGGTCGGCAGTTGGATCTGCACCGAATTCCCAGGCACCGAGTTCCCAGGCCACCACCCGTTCATCTCCTCCGCTTTCGGCACGGTCGTCAGCAGGAAATTGCCGGCGTTCCTCAGGGCGACACATGTGTCGTTCGCATGTCGCGGGCGACGGGCGTTCATTTCCGCGGCGAGCCATGCGACGGCCTCGTCGATCCGCATGGCGTCCACCACGATGCGGGCCACGGTCGACGGCACCTTTACGGTGGCTTCCGTCCCCCCGAAGTTTTCTACCGGGTCTTCGTGAGCCTTCATCAGGGTGCCCATCGGTGCCGACACCATGGCCGTGTCGCTGAGTTGCAGCCGCTCCAGGGCCGCCGTGTCGACCTCGATCTCCGCGTCGGATTGCTCCGACATCTTTTTCACATAATTCGCCAGCGTGTCTTTCGCCGGGAGGGTGGACCACTGCACGAACGGCAACGGCTCGAAGTGAGATGCGATCAGGATCTCGGCCGGTAGGCGGACCGAAAAGCGACGCCCGTGGGTAGCCGCCCCGCTGTCCACGAGCGCCCGGTACGCCTCGCTCGACAACCACTGGATTCCGCGCAGGGACACGGGCCCGTCATGCGACGCGAGCCACCCGGCAGCCTCGACGGAGAGCGTCTCCACGCCATCCAGGCTCAACAAGCCTCTGTGCCACGCAAGCTCTTGTGCGACCTCGGGGGACACCTCCCTGACACCATTGATCTGGAGATCTCCGACGTGTCCCCCCAGCATGCTGGCGACCTCCTGCGGCAGCGTCTCGAGGCCGTTGAGATAGAGTGCCCGGCCGGGCACGTGCGCCGTGAACTCCACCAGTTTTTCACGTTCTTCCGCATCTTCTCGTTCGTTCATCCGCAGCCGGTACCGGACCGTTCGTCTGCGGTGGACCGGCCGTGGCGCCTCGTCGTCGCACACGAGGGCCTCAGCAGCCTCGGCATCGAGCGACTTCAGGTGTGACATGTCGACCACAGCGTCCGGATCAGCGGCAATCCGCTCGCGGACCTCTTCGATGTCTGGCGAATGAAGTTCTTTGCCTTCGGCCGCCTCCTGGAGTTCCGCCTGCTCCGGCTGGGAGGCAGCCAGCGCCGCACGGTGCGGCTGCTGCGTTGCCTTCCGTGCGATCCGGATGTCATTCGAAAGCACGATGGCGGCAGGCTGAAAGTACGCCCCTGATGCTGCCAATGCCGACGCTGCCTTGTGGGAGACCTTCCTCAGACCGTCGAGCATCAGCTTGTCGCCCACCTTCGCCAAAGCGGCAGCTTGGTCGTCAGAAAGCGAGGCCACTCCATCGAGGTTCAGCCCGCCTTTGCACGTGGCCAACGCCTCGGCCTGGCCGTCCGTCAGCGAGGTCAGGCCGCCCAACGACAGCCCGCCCGTTTGGCTCGCCAAGGCGCTCGCAACCTCGTCGGAGATCGCGGCGAGGCCGTCCAGCGAGAGGCTGCCCTCGTGACGCGCCAACTCCATGGCTGCTGAGTTCGAGAGTGCGGTCAGGCCATCGAGCTTGAGCCGCCCTTTGTGCTGTGCCAAAGCCTTCGCATCCGCTTCCGAGATCGTGGCCAGTCCGGGCAGCGACAGGTCTCCGTCGCGGCTTGCCAATGCCGCGACCACGTCATCCGAAATCGTCGTGAGACCGAGGGTCAAGCCCGGCCCGCGGTGCGTGGCGAGTGCGACTGCCGCCTCGGGCGTGATGGCGGCCACGCCGAGCGCCAGGCTCCCCCCATGCTTCGCCAGTGCGGCGGCTTGCTCGGGCGAGAGCGTGGCCAGGCCGCCGAGAATCAGTTGGCGGCCGCCGTGCTTTCCGAACGCCTCGGCTTGAGCGTCGGACAGCATGGTCAGTTCCGGTAGGCAGAGCCACTCACCCTCGTGCCTGGATAGCGCCTCAGCCACCTCGGTCGAGACAGTCCTCAGCCCGAGTTCGAGGCCCCCCCGCTTGTGCTTCGCCAGGGATGCAGCGGCGTCGGCTGAGATGTCGGCCAGTCCGCGGAGGCGGAGATCTGCCTTCCACGTTGCCAGAGCTTCGGCCACGTCCGCGGTGATCGTGGAGAGGCTGGACAGCGACCCCCCATAGTAACTGCTTTTCTTCGCCAAGCCCTCGGCCTGTTCGACGGTCAGCGTCTGGATGCCGTCGAGGTTTTCGGGCAGTGGCTGCGCCGACGCCGCGATGGGCATCAGCACCCCCGCCAGAAGCCATCGCGCGGATCGCATCGCCTGCCTCGCAGCCGAAGCCGCAGTCGCCATGGGAACGCCGCACACGAGTGTTCGCATCGGTTCACGCTCCACGAGCAATCGCGACACGCAACGCAACTTGATCAATGCAACTTGATCGACGAAACACGATCAACGAAAGAGATGGCTGCCGAAAGCGATTCGGCCGTTCTTGGAAAGGACGGGAGCGACGGGCGATACGCTGAGCGAGGCGTTGAGCACGAGGCACGAACCGCCCGAGCCCCTGTGCTTCGCGAGCGCGACGGCAGCCTCCTGATCCATGGCGGTGACGCCCGTCAGATAGATGACGCCTTTGCAGCCGGCGAGGCTCTCGGCTTCCGGAACACCGATCTGCGTCAGCCCCGTGAGATAGAGCATGTCCTTGTGCTCCCGCAACTCGGCCAGCACGTCCGGTTGCGCCGTCGCCAAGCGGGCCAGGGTGACGATGCCTTCGTGCCGTGCGATCGCCTGGGCTTCCGAGCGTGTCAGCGTCGTGACCCCCAGGTCCAAGGGCCCTTTGCACTTGGCCAGTTCTTCCACGACCCCCGCCTCGCACGGTTCCAGCAGATCCAGGTCGAGAAGTCCAACGTGTCTGCCAAGCTCGGCAGCGACGTCCTTGTTGAGCTGCGTGATCCCGTTCAAGTACAGGTAGTTTTTCTCCGACACCAGCGCCCGTGCGACCTCAGGCGTGAGCTTCGTCAACGACCTGAGGGCCACGTCCTCTCCCGCCGCGAGCTTTTTGGCGAGGGCTGGTGAATCGAGGGAGCGGAGGCCGGACATCACGAGCCGGCCCCTGGCAGCCGACAGCGCGTCGGCGATCTCGGCTCCAACGGCTGCGATCCGCGAGAGGTCGACCTCGATCGCCTGGGATGCGAGTTTTCTCGCGAGCGGGACCGACGTGAGGGCGGTCAGGCCTTCCAACGTCAGTGGTCCCTTCGTCTTCGCGAGTGCGGAACTGACCGCATCGTCCAGTGTGGCCACGCCGTTGAGCGACAGCGTGCCGTCGTACGCGGACAGGGCATCGGCGACGTCGGCTGAAGGTGCTTGCAGCGAGTTGAGGGGCAGGGAGCCCCCGCGGAATTCCTGCACGATGGCCCGCGCCTCGGCAACGGTCAGCGTCTTGATGGCCTGCACCTCTTCCAGACGCTTCTCACGATCCGTCTTGGGCCTGGCCTGCGCCCACGCGGCGCACGGCGAGAGCATTGCGAACACGGCGAGATGCAGGCCGACAGCCAGGAGGCGGCGTGTCATGACGTCCTCGACACTCTTGAGGGCAGGTTTCGACTCTTTGGGGGCAGGTTTCGCACGGGCGTTTCCGACGCAGACCAGAACCCCTCTTCTGCGTCTGCTTCCTGCTCAGCGATCCCCGGGCCAGACACCGGCAAAACGGTCGACGAAAACGCCGCTGTGCCGGTCTCGACGACGGCGTTCGCTTATCCCTACGGGGAGCTGCCCGAGAAGGCGGTAAACTGGGCCGACCATGGCCGCCACCCCGAAAACAACCGGCTCGGACACTCAACTCGAGGGGCTCTTACGTCAGTCCTTGGCTGGAAATCCGGCCGCGAAAGAGGCCCTGCTGCACCATGCCTGCGACCGTCTCCTCAAGCTCACGCGGAAGATGTTCCGCGGGCACCCCGGCCTCCGCCGCTGGATGCAGACGGACGATGTCTTTCAGGGCAGCCTGGTGCGGCTCCATCGAGCGTTGTCCCAGGTCGAGGTATTGGACGTGCGGCATTTCTTCAGCCTCGCCACCGTCCAGATACGACGGGAACTGCTCGACCTGTCCAGGAAAACATTCGGACCGCACGGCATCGGCAGGAATCATCACACCGACTTTCAGCCCGCCGACGAAAACGGGGGGACGTTGCATCGGGTCGCCGACGAGCCTGAAGACCTGGAGCGCTGGGAGGCCTTCCACCAGCTGGCGGAGTCCCTCCCCGTCGAGGAACGGGAGGTATTCGGCCTTCTCTACTACGAGGGCCTCGAGCAGCTGGATGCCGCGCGGATTCTCGGTGTTTCTGAACGCACGATTCGCAATCGCTGGAATCGTGCGAAGCTTCTGCTCTGTGGAGAACTAGCCGATGACTCCGGAGCAGAGACAGGCGTTGGCCGATCTTCTCATTGAATGGGAAGATGCCTTCAAGCAGGGCAGGGACACGCCCGCTGACGTTCTCTGCAAGGCACATCCTGAGCTCGCGGAGACGCTCGCCCGCCGGATCGCGGCTCTCAAGCGTCTGGCATGGCTCGACGACAGGCTCGAGAACGATGACGGCGAGCCCGGAGATGATGCACCCGAGGATTGCCGGCATGCGAAGATTCTTGCTGGTCGGTATCGCCTGGATCAGCGCATAGCAACCGGCGGTTTCGCCGAAGTGTGGCAGGCGTACGACGAGGAGCTTCAGCGGATCATCGCTGTCAAGATTCCAAGACGAAGCGTCGTCGGTTCATCGGAATCCTTCCTGGCGGAAGCCCGGCGGGTCGCACGACTGAAGCACCCCGCGATTCTTCCGGTCTACGACGTCGGCCTGGACGGCGACGACTGTTTTTTCGTCAGCGAATACGTCGAAGGCGGATCGCTCGCCGATCGCCTCGTCGAAGGGGCGGTCTCCACCGATCAGGCGTGCCTCTGGATCGCTTCGATAGCAGACGCGTTGGATCATGCCCATGCCTCCGGCGTCGTCCATCGGGACGTGAAGCCTGCGAATATTTTGATCGATGCCCACGGCCGGGCGCTTCTTGCCGACTTCGGAATCGCCCAGTCCTCCGTGAAGACCGGTGAACTCGCTCCGAGCATTGGCACTCTTCGTTACATGGCGCCGGAGCAGCTCGATGGCCGGGCCGTCGACCCGCTGAGCGACATCTACAGCGTGGCCGTCGTCCTGCACGAAGTCATCAGCGGCAAGCCGCCCTACTCCTCTGACGACCCGAACTCGCTGCGGCGGGAAATAGGATCCGGAGCCAAAGTCTCGCGGGACATACCCCGACGTCTTGTTCCCGTTCTCAGGAAAGCACTGCGCAAGGACCCTGGGGACCGGTTTGCTTCTGCCGCACAGTTTGCATCGACGCTCCGCGGTGCTTCGCGACCCCCTGCATGGCTGACGCCACTTGGTGCCGTCGCTGCCGCAGGCCTTCTGCTCGGCCTCTTCGGATGGCGATCACAACCCGCACCCCAGGCACCCGCCCCCTCTCGTCGAATCGCCGTCGCGCCGGCGAACGAGTCACCGGTTCACAAAGCGGCGCCGGCGAACGAGTCGCCGGTTCACAAAGCGACGCCGGCGAACGAGTCGCCAGTTCACAAAGCGACGCCGGCGAACGAGTCGCCGGTTCATGAACCGGCCGTCGTCCGCCACGAGATGCCGTACCCCTTGCCTCCGTACACCAGGCGGGAATGGCGTTCGCAGCCCCCTGATCCTGGAAAGACGTACCGCTTCGACGCAGGCTCCGGCTGGTGGGACGAATACGGCCCGGAAGGTACGTTGAGCTTCCAGTTTCGACAAACCCGGATGACCGATGAATACATCGACCTGGCGGACGCGCCCAGGGGCGTGTGGCTGCGCCTGCGTGCGGATGCGTGCGAGATTTACGATTCACCCGACTACCAGTCCACGCACGTTCTTGCGCATGGAGCATGGACGACCGATTCCCGGTCGCCCTACCCCCCGCAACTCGACGTGGCGGTCACGATCGATTCGACCAGAGACACGCTGGAAGCCTTCATCCAGCAACTGGCTCGGCTGACCGGCGTCCCGATCACGATCGATGTCCCTGCACTCCAGCTGCAGGGCATCACCAAGAACCAGTCGTTCGGTCTTGCGGTCAACGAGCAGCCGGCAGGCAAGGTGCTCGAGGCCATCCTCTCCGAGGCCGACCCGCAGGGACGCCTGCGCGCGGTTCTCCACGCGCGGGAGGACGGCATGACGGCCATCGACGTCACCACTGCGCAGGCCCTCGATTCCGCGGCACGACAGAGGTAGCCGGCAGGCAGTTCACTTCATCGTGACTGGCCCGCTCTCGACGGAGGTGGTCACGGCGATGCAGCCGCCGCATCCAGCGGCGGTCGGCTGTATCCGCGGTCTGCTAGCGGGTGATCCCCGCCGAACCGTTCATGTCGCCGCGCATCATGTCGACCTGCGCCGCGGCGTCGGGGGCGAAGGCGTCGAGCCCGTCGCGTTCGTGGAAGTCGAGGTCGGCCTCGATCTCGCGGGCGGCCTGCGCGAACCGGCGGCGGGCGCCGGCCAGCCAGCCATCGTCGGAATCGCCGGCCGATTCGGCCGCGGATGGTCCCCGCATCGCGGTGCATCCGGCCGTCATCGGGCCGAACACCAGGGAGACGAACAGCACGCGAACGAGCATGGACGGCACCTCGCTGCCGGGGACGGGTCCGGCGGGACATGTACCAAGCCGCGTGTCCCCGGACCAGACCGAACCTGCCGCGTGCCCGCCGGCGGCCGTGCGGCATGGGCGGAGAGGATCGCTTGCGATCCCGACAGCCGCCCGTGACCGCATCCGCCGTCAGCGGCCGGGGCCGACCGGGGCCGCCGCCGTCCGCGGTGCGGGGGCGGAGAGCTCGCCGGCCGGCTCGCCATCGGCGTCGAAGAACTCCACGACGCCTTCCCGGCTCTCGGGCCGCGTGCCGACCGCGATCGTGTCGATGCCGCTGCTGTCCTTGAACTCGACCCGGCCGCCGCCGCCACCGACCACCCTGCCCATGTGCACGAGGATCGTGCCGTCCTCGCCCTCGACGAGGATCTCGCGGCAGACGAGCCGCGTGGCCCGCAGGTCGCCCACGGCGGCCGCGGCGAACTCACCCTGGGGCACGGCGATCGATCGCACGGCCAGCCCGATGGCGAGAAACAGCAGCGGATACACCGTCCAACGTTCGCGGGTGTTCATCGCCACGGGCTCCACGGCGTGTGGGGGAATGCATCACGTCGCGCAGTTGGCATTCAACGGGCCGCCCGCGGCAGCTGGAAGGCCTCGTGGACGAGATCCATGTCGGTCGTGCCGGCGGCGGAGACCGTCGTCTGCCAGAACGGCCTGACGGCCGCGCCCGGCTCCGGATACGCCGGCTGCGGGAAGGCCAGCGACAGCGACGCGGTCAGCCGCCGCACGACGGCCGCCCGCTCTTCCGCGGACCAGGTGCCGTCCCGGCCGAGCGCCGCGACGAGCGGCCAGGCGAGCTGTCGGGCCGACTCGAAGTCGCCGGACGAGCCCCCCGCGACGGCCAGCGCCTTCACGATCTCGTGCTCCCGCGCCTCAAGCGCGTCGTCGCGGCGCACGGCCTGCAGCCCGCCGATCGCCGCGGCGATCCGCTCGAGCGGCGCGGTGGTCGTCGCCCGCACCCGATCCGGGCCGCCGAAGGGCCTGACGTTGAGCGCGTCGCGAAACGGGCCCATCAGCCCGTCGACGTCGGTCGGCATGCCGGCCGACGCGAACGCGACGGAGGCCAGCCCGCGCGGCGCGCGGACCAGCGACGGCCGCCCGGGCACGAGCCCCCCGTAGCCCGCCTCCTGCCGCCAGCTCGGCACCCGCAGCTCGTGGTGGCAGGCCTGGCAGTCGTACAGCGACAGTTCCGGCCAGGCCGAGGCCCGCGGCTTCGCGCCGGCGGCGGCGGCGTAGTCGCGGACGATCTCCACCGTGCGTCCCAGCGACACGAGCCCGCCGATGAGGGATCGATGGAGTTCACCTGCGGCCTCGGTGTGGTAGCCCGCCGCGGCGGCCGCCTCCCGCACCTTCGGCGATTTCTCCCAGACCCGCTTCCAGTGCGGCCCCATCGCCGCCGCGAACGACTCCATCTCGAAGGCCGGCAGCGGCGGGTGCCCCGCGGCGTACATCGCGTGCGTGATCACCTTGCCCGAGGGGACGTCACCGAGATGGCAGCCGAGGCAGTTCTCCGCCTTGCGGGCGGGGTTGCGCAGGTCGTGCATCCCCAGCGACTCCTTGTCGGCCGTCGACAGGAACCGCCACCGCTTCTCCATGTGCGGCTCGAAGTAGCCGCCGCCCGCGCCGTGGCAGGTCTCGCAGCTGATGCCCGCGTGGACGGCGTCGGTCTCCTCTTCGATCGCGGGCTCGCCGGCCGGGTGCGTGTGGCACGCGATGCAGGCGGCCGTCCGCGCGGCGGCGATCCCCAGCGACTGCTCCATCGCCCGGGTCCGCGGGTTGTCTGACGAGAGCGCCAGGTGGGCACGGCTGTGGGCGTCGTGCCGCCACGCCTGCGTGGTGGACATGTCGACCCACTCGCTCTGCTCGCTGCGATGGCAGCGGACGCACAACTCCGTGCCCTTGGCCGCAAACGCCGGCGCGGGCAGCGGCGCGAGGGGGGCGGGCTCCGCGGCGGGAAGCTTCAAATCGGGGAGCTGCTCGACCGCCCTGCGGGCCTCCTCCCCCGACAAGCGGCCGGGAACGACCGCCAGCCACGCGTACGCTGCCACTGCGGCACAGGCGGCCGCTGCAGGAACGCATCGACGAAAAAGGTCGCTCATGGAAAAAGTCCCGTGCCCTCGCGAACGCAACCGAGCGCCGCGGATCATGGTACCTCGCGGCGTGCGCGATGAAAGTCGCGGGGATCGAACGGTCCGGGACTGTCCTGGTCGGGCGGGAAACGCAGGCTCTCTCGCAGCCGGTCGAGCGACTGACCGGGTTCGCCCCGGGCAGCCGGCAGCGAGCAGGATCGCCACACGCCGAGCCTGGCCGGCCCACCTGCCCGCGCCGCCTCCAATGCGAGGTACGACTGCACCGCTGCGTCCCAGGTTCGCCACTCGGGCGGATCGGCCGCGATCACGGCGTCGAGCGTCGCGGGCGAGCCGTCGAGCACGACCGCGGGCCGCGAGTCGATCTCGGCGGCGACCCGCCGGGCCGACTCGGCGAGTCCCCGCGCCTCCAGCAGCACGCGGCGGAGCCGCTCCTCGTCGGCCCGCGGCCAGTCGACCGCCAGGAGCCGGCGCAGGTCACGCGCCTGCCGCTCGAGCGTTGCCGCGGCCGTGCCGGGTGTCACCGCGGGCCCCTCGAGCTCAGCCCGCGTCAGCCGCGCCGCCGCCGCGTACCACGGCTGCCACGACGGCTGCCCCGGGTGCGGACTCCGCAGCGGCGGGTCCCGCAGCGCCGTGCCGCTGTCGGGCCCGAGCGTGCGGTGACAGGAATAGCAGTCGAATTCAGCGAACTCCGGCCAATGCTGCCGCTCCCCCGCCGCGGCCGCGGCCGCGGCACGTTCCACGCGGATGGCGAGCAGCCTGCCCACGGCCTCGAGCGCGGTCGCCTGGCCCGCGGCCCACGATCGCTCCGTGAAGTCGGCCGCCGACTCGGCCTTGTCGCGGGGGCTCCAGTGCCGCGGCTCGAGCCGCTGGTAGGCGGCGAACTCGAAGAACAGCCGCGGATGTCCCGCTGCGATCAGGTCGTGGTCGACCTCGTGCCGCTCGTCGCCGACATGGCACCGCACGCAGGTGCGGGCCCGGGCGGCCGGCGTGGCGAGGTCCCTGTAGCCGACCGCCTCGCGGGCCTCGGGAGAGAGCGTCTTCCACGACGCGAGCGTATGCAGCTGCTGCCACCGGGCGGAGTCGCCGTGGCAGGACGCGCAGCCGACGCCGTCGGCGAGCACCGCCTGCGGCAGCGGCTGCGGCGACACATCCTGCATCGAATGGCAGGCGAGGCACTGCTGCGCGCGGTGCGCCGGGCCGATGCCGAGCAGCCGGGCCATCCGCCGCGACCGCTCCGAGTGCAGCACCTCGTAGGCATGGGCGTGGCGGTCGTCCTCCGACCAGATCGTGGCGGCGAACGACTGCAGATCGTGGTTGCCGGCCCGCGGCCCGCCATGGCAGCTCCCCGTTGCGCACGATGCGACGCCGATGGTCGCCGCAGCGCGGTCGGGCATCATGCCGTCGTACGTGTCGGCGCGATACGGATCGATGCACGCGGGGGCCGCCCGGGCGTCGGGTGCCGGCGGGATCACGGCCGCGGCGGGGAGCATCTCGGCGGCGACGGGGTCGGGGAGCGGCTCGGCAGCGTGTGCCCCGGCGGCCCACACGACCGCGAGGACGACGACGCAGAACAGCGCCGCCGCCGGCGAGCCGATCGCGTCTCCGACGATGTCACGGTCCTCGATCACGTTCACCCCCGCGGCACAGTTCCCCCCCGCCTGTTCGTCGGCGGAATCCCGCGGGCGGGTGGAGCCGGGGAGCACAGCGGTCTACCGACCCCGATATTCCGCGGGGTTTTCCAGCCCATGGCCGCAGGCGTACCGCCGACCGTCGGCTGCCTCCACGGATCGGGGCGAGGATCGCCGCGGGCCTGCCGGGGCGACGTCCACCGCAGCCAACGCCGCCTCGCACATCACTTTCCCGGCCCTCGACGGCCTCCGAAAACCACTCGTCGCACGCCCTCCGACGCCGGCGGGGCAATGCTGCTTTGATGCGGGCTGGCGAGGTTACTACATTCGTGGGGGCTGGGTCGGCTGTGAGGGCTGCCCGCACGGAGACCCCTCGTGATCATCGGCGGCACAACCTGGCCGAAGGACCTGCGCTGGATCGTCGGCATCTGTGCCGTCACGGCCGTGGCCGCCGCCGCGTACGCTGCCGAGTGGTCTGTCGCGGGAAGGCTGCCCGGCGGCAGCAGCCGCACCGGACTCGTCGCCGGCATCGCCGGCGGCCTGATCATCGTCTTCGAACTGCTCCTCTGGCCACGGCGTCGGGTGCGGTCGTGGCGGATCGGCTCCGCGCAGTCGTGGCTGCGGGCCCACGTCTGGCTCGGCCTGCTCGCGGTGCCGCTGGTGCTCATGCACGCCCGGCTGCTGTTCATCGGCGGCCTCCTCAACTGGGCGTTGATGACGCTCTTCCTGCTCGTGATCGCCAGCGGCGTCTGGGGACTCGTGCTGCAGCAGTACGTTCCCCGCGCGTTGCTCGAGCACGTGCCGGCCGAGACGATCTACGACCAGATCGACCGCGTCGCCGGTCAGCAGTGCGACGAGATAGAAAAGCTGGTGGACGCGCTGTGCGAGCGGGACCCCGCGGTGACCGGCGACGGGCACGGCATCCACGCCGAGGACGCCGACGTGGATGACGACGAGCACGAGGTCGTCACCGGCTTCCGCTCGATGACCGGAATCCAGGGCAAGGTGATCGAGACGCTGGCCGTCTACACGTCGATCCCCGGCACGCTGCCGATCCGCCACCGCTTCTTCGACGAGATCCGCCCCTACCTGCGGGACGGCGGTCGCTCCGGCTCGCCGCTCGCAACGGCGCAGCAGGCCGCCAGCCTGTTCGGTCTCCTGCGCGAGACCGCTCCGGCCGACGCGCGGCAGCTCGTCGACCGCCTCGAGCAGGCATGCGACCAGCGCCGGCAGTTCGACCTGCAGGCGCGGCTGCACGACTGGCTGCACGGCTGGCTGCTCGTGCATGTGCCGCTGTCGGTCGCGCTGGGCGTGCTGCTGGCGATCCACGTGCCCGTAGCACTCTGGTATTGGTGACGCATGGCCGCATCCGCCCCCACGCCCGCCGGTCGCCAAACGTCGCGCGAGCACGTCTCGCGGATCGACCGCGGCTACTTTCAGCGGCCCAGTCGGTTTCAGGTCACCCGCCGCTGGCTGATCGTCGCCGGCCTGGCCGCGGCCGTCGCCTGGTGCGGGTGGGCGGCCCTCGACGCCTCCCTGCACGTCGCCCCGGGACCGGTGCATGCGGCCCACGCGAAGTGGGAAAAGGATTGCTCCGCCTGCCACGTCCCATTCGCGCCGATCAAGAACGACACCTGGCTCTCCACCGCGGAGACGCGGCACGCGATGGACGCCAAGTGCGAGTCGTGCCACCGCGGGCCGCCGCACCATCCGCTGCAGGTGGCCGCGGAGGTGGGTTCGTGCGTCTCCTGCCACGCCGATCACCGCGGCCGCACCGCCGACATCTCGCGGGTCGCCGACCAGACCTGCACCGCCTGCCACGCCGACATCGCCGCGCACCGGCTCGCCGACGCCGGCGTCGAGCCCTCGCGGGTGACAACGCCGATCACGAGATTCGATGCCGAACACCATCCGCCCTTCGCGTCGCTGGAGGCGGACCCCGGCCAGCTCAAATTCTCCCACGGCCGACACATGCGGGCGGGCCTCGCGTTCAGCGGCGCCGACGCACCGGGCCGCGGTCCGGGCCGCTCGGGCCCGTGGACCTACGCGATGCTGCCCGAGGCGGACCGCGGCCGGTATCTGCCGGAAGGCGGCCGCGAGCGGGATCTGATCCAGCTCGACTGCAGCTCGTGCCACGAGTTCGGCCCCACGCTCACCGCCGGCGACACCCGCACCGTGAGCGGCCGGCTGGCCGCCGCGCCGCCCGGAGCGTATCCGCTCCCCGTCCACTTCGAGAGGCATTGCGCCGCCTGCCACGCCCTGCCGACGGAGGGCGTGGCCGACGACGCGGCGGCCGACGTGTCGCCGGCCGTTGGGAACACCGCGGTCGTGCCGCACGGGCTGGCGGCGGCGGCGCTCGCCAAGGCCATCGAGGGGAACTACCTCCAGGAGGCGCTCGCGGCGGATCGCCCGGCGGCGGACGCATCACGGCCGCAGCGGCCCCTGCCTGCGCAGCGGGAGGATCTCGACCGGCCGGCCGTGCGGGCCCGACTCCGGGACCGTGTCGAGGCCGCGGTCACGTTCACCCGCGGCACCTGCGGAAAGTGCCATGATGTCCGCGACGCCGGACCGATCGCCGCCACGGGCCTGCTGACTGCGGCGGGCGTCGCCGGCGACGGCCCGCGCTGGTTCGAGGTGCCGCCCACCGGCGTTCGCGACATCTGGCTCGAGAAGGCCCGCTTCGACCACCACGCCCATCAGGCCTACTCGTGCCGCGAGTGCCACGCCGCCGCGTATCCCGACGACTCCGGCCAGCCGCAGGTCGGCTCGCCGCTCGACAACCACCTCGTGATGATCGCCGGCCGCGACTCCTGCACGGCGTGCCATGCGCCCGCCGCTATCGATCCGCTCACGCGGGCGACCGTCGGCGGCGCCCGGTTCGACTGCGTGGAATGCCATGGCTACCACGGGCTGGGCCCGCATCAGCCGCTCTCGGGACCGCCCCCGACCCGCACGGCCGTCGCACGGTGAGGAATGACGTCGATGCCCTTCCGCGCACCGCGAGCCGCGATCTCGTCCGCGCTCGTGGCCCTCGTGACCGCAGGACTGTGGGCGGCGTGCGGCGGCGAACCTGGCCCCGCGACTGGCCCCGCGACCCCGGCCGTCGTGCCACCCTCCGCGTCCGATCCGCTGCGGCAGCCGCGGCCGCTCCTCGGGGCCGGGAGCTGCACGTCGGCGGGCTGCCATGCGGCGGCGGTGGAGGGACACGCTGCCTGGCAGAGCAGCTTCACCGTCTGGTCGACCCGCGACCGTCACGCGCGGGCCCACCGTGTCCTCTTCGAGCCGCTGGCCGAGCGGATCGTCGCCGCGCTCGCGGCTCGTGACCCCGGCACGGCCCACGTTCCCGCCCACCGCAACACCGCGTGCGTCGGCTGCCACGCCACCGCCCGCGGCTCGCTGGCCTCCGAGGGGGTGAGCTGCGAATCGTGCCACGGCCCGGCGGGCGACTGGCTCGTGTCGCACACGCTGCCGGGCTGGAAAACCCACGGCAATGCAGCCGGCATGGTCGATCTCGCCGACCCCTTCACGGCAGCCCGGCAGTGCGCCGGCTGCCACGTGGGCGGTCAACCCGCGCCGGACGGGGCGGTGCGGGAGGTGAGCCATGATCTCATCGCCGCCGGCCATCCCCGGCTCGCCTTCGAGCTGCGGTCCTACAAGCGGGCCGAGCCGCCCCACTGGCACGACCGCTTCACCACCGTCGCAGCCGACGCCGCCGCCGGCACGTCGACCGCTCCCCGGCCCGGCCCGCTCGACGAATGGGGGCTGGGCCGCCTCGGCGCGATGCGGGCGTTTCTCGAGCAGGTGTCGCTGCAGACGACCGCCGCGCCGCGCGGGGACCGCCGGGGAACGGAAACCGCCGGCATCTGGCCCGAGTTCACGGCGTTCGACTGCTACGGCTGCCACCGCCCGGCGACGGCGCCGCAGGATCGCGGCGGCACCGCCCCCGCCGCGGGGCTGCCGCTGGGCATCCCCCGGCTCGAGCCGCTGCACTGGGCGCTTCTCGACCTTGCGGTCTCCCCGGAGGCCGCCGCCACGCTCGGCCGCTTTCGTGCCGACGTCGAGCGACGCTGGTGGCAGCCGCCCGACGCGGCGGCGATCGAGGAGTGCCTGGCCGCGATCGACGCGGCACGGACACACTTTCATCCGCCCTTCGCCGACATGCCGACCGCCGCGGCCGCCGCAACGATCGTGGCCGGCGTCGATCCATCCCGCTGGGACGAGGCGGCGGCCGGGTTGGCGGCGCTGGAGGCGACCGTCGATCGGGCGGCGTCGCGGAACACCGACGCCGGCACGATCGCCGCGGCGCGGGAGCGGCTCGCGGCCCTGCGGCGGCTGCTGGAGTTCCCCCAGGCCGAGCGTGACGGCCGGCCGTCACGGTACGATAGCCCGCGGGATTACGACGCCGGGCTCGTGGCGGCCGAACTGGCCGCGGTGGCCGCCGCGCTGCGGGCCGCCCGCTGACGGGCGGGGCCGCGACACCGGGCGGAGGCGGCCTCGTGTGAGCCCCGTCAGACGGCCGTCTCGCGGCGTGACGCGACGATCTTCAGGAGATCCTGGCCGCTCATGCGGAAGGCGGCGTTGTGCGGGCAGGCGTAGACGCAGCTCGGGTCCTCGTCGGGCCCGACCAGGTCGCGGCACAGGTCGCAGGTGGTCGCCAGACGCCGGTCGTCCTCGCGGTGCATCGAGATGTTGCCGTAGGGGCAGTTCGTGGAGCACAGGCCGCAGCCGATGCAGTGGTCCTCGATCACGATCTCGACGGCGCCCGGATGATTCTCCCGCGGCTTGCGGTGGATCGCGTCCACCGGGCAGCCGACGAGGCAGTATGGGTCGAGGCAGGAGCGGCAGGAGCTGGCGACGAGGAAGTTCTCGAACCGCAGCCCCTCGCGGATCAGCCGCGTCACCCCCTCGTGCGTGTCGGAGCAGGCCCGCGTGCACTCGTCGCACCGCGTGCAGCTCTCCAGGTCCAGCACGAGCAGCTTCTGCGCGCTGTAGAGGCCATTTTCCAGGAAGCTTCCCAGTTCCTGGCCGGCTTCGAAGTCGCGTTCGGCGTCGAGTTTGAGCAGCCGGCGGGCCTCCGCCACCAGCTCCGCGCGGGCCGTCGGAAACCGCCGCAGCAGCTCCCGGAAATCCTCGCCGCGGATCCGCACGAGTTCCACGTCGTCGAGCGCCGTGCAGGTGGCGGTGCGGCGGGCCCGCGTCGCCCCGGCCGCCGTCATCTCGTCGCCGAGGTCGACGATGCCCGTGACCAGGCCCACCTCGCCGAACGAGCGGCCCGGTCCGAGATAGCCGATGACCCGCTCCTGCGACCCCTGCCGCTGGCTCACCTTCACGAAACCGAGCCGCACCTTGTAGAAGTCGGCGGCGACGTCGCCCTGGGCGAAGATGATCTGCCCTTTCTCCACCCGCACGAGCTCGGCCCGATCCTTCAAGAACTCGGCGCAGGCGCGGCGGTCGTCCTCCGAAAGCCCCCGAAACATGGAGAGCTGCCGCAGCTCCCGCTGCAGCGTGCGGCTGCGGTAGGCGTTGTCCAGAATCCGCCGCGAGGCTTCGGTCCGCTGCAGGATGTGCAGCACGTTCTTGTTGATCTCGAGCAGCTCCGTCTCCTCGAGCGCGAGAATCGTGGCCGACCGCGGGTAGTGGTTCAGGCACGACATCTCGCCGAAGATCACGTCGGCCGGCGTCATCTCGTCGACCCACTTGCCGTCCGTGAGCGTCAGCGACCGGCCCCCTCCCACGTGGACGCTCTCCCGCTTCTCGGCCCGCCGCCGGGGCGCCGACCGCGTGCCCTGCAGCCAGCCCGTGGCGGAGCGGACGAACGCCCGCCACGCGCCCTCGGCCGCCGCCGCGCCGCCGCGACCGCCGCCGATCGACACGCCCACGCGGCCGCTCACGATCAGGAACGCCGTCGAGGCATACTCCCCCTCGCGACAGACGACGTCGCCCGGGCGAAACCGCCGCCGCTCCACCGATTGGGAATTCCACTCCAGGAACTTCGTCGGGACGCCGGCGAAGATCGGGTATCGCTTCAGCTCGACCGCGGAGGTCCGGCCGCCGGCCGCGTCGGTGCCGACGGCCTCCTCGACCGGCTCCTTGAACACGAGCGCCCCGGTGGGGCAGGTGATCATGCACTCGCCGCAGGAGACGCAGCTCGACTTCCCCATCGGGTCGTCGAGGTCGAAGCCGATGTGCGTGGCGTAGCCCTTGCCGCTGCGACCGATGACGTAGTTTTCCTTGACGTCGGTGCAGGCCCGCACGCAGCGGTCGCAGAGGATGCACTGGTCGTGGTCGACGTCGATCCGCGGCGACGAGTGGTCCTGGCCGCGGTCGAGGGACCGCGACGCGAACCGCTGCCCGCCGACAAGCGGCCATTTCGCGGCGATCGCCGCCGCATCGGCCGCGGGGTCGGCCGCCTGCTCCAGCGCCCGGGCCTCGCGGGCCAGATCGTCGAACCGTTCCGTCATCCGGCCCAGATCGTTGGAAGGCAGCCGGGCCTTCCAGTCGGCCGGCAGGTGGTCGGTGGCGAGCAGGTTGACGAGCGTCCGCACGTTGGCGTCGACCCGCTTGCGGGCCGCCAGGTCGGGCGAGCGGATCGTCTGCACCTCCATCGTCTCCTCGACGCGGTGGTGGCAGGCCGGCAGCAGCTTCCGCTCCCGCTGCATGCTGCCCCGCTTCACCTTGGCGATCTCCACGCAGCAGACGCGGCAGACGCCGACCGGCTCGAGGTGCTCCTGGTGGCAGAGCACCGGAATCGGGTTGCCCGCCGGATCGTCGGCGTAGGCCTTGGTGGCGGCGTCGTAGATCGTGGTGGCCCGCGGGATCGGCCGGCCCTCGGCGTCGCGCTGGATCTTGCCCTGGGAGTCGGTGAGCGGCACCGCCTTCGGCACCGTGACCTCGCGGCCGTCCACCTTGATCGTGACCTGCTTCTCGAAGTCGGCCGCCGTGACCTTGTCCATGCGGACGAGCTGGCCGTCGATGTCGCGGGCGAAGAGGCCGTCCTCTTCGGGCAGCACGAGGCGGTCGTCATCGTCGGCGTCGTGGACGTCGGTGGCGGTTGCGGTGCTCATGCGTTCCCCTTCCGCAGGTGCTTGCGGGCATCGTCCTCGAAGAGCTGGAGGGCCGACTGCAGCGGCTTCGCGGCCACCATGCCCAGGCCGCAGATGCTCGTCATCTCCATCGCACGGGTGAGGTCGTCGACGAGCGCGTGCTGGCCGCGGCAGGCCTCGGCATCGAGCCGGCCGGCGAGCAACTGCTCCCCCATCTCCACGATCTTCTCCGAACCGATCCGGCAGGGCACGCACTTGCCGCACGATTCGTCGCGGAAGAACTGCGAGCAGTTGACCGCCTCCGCGATCGCGTCGCGGGTGTCGTTGTAGACCACGAGCCCGGCGCCGATCGCGAGGCCGAGATCGCGGAACCGCTGCAGGTCGAGCTGCAGGTCGAGGATGTCGAGGTGCGTGCCGCCGGAGGCGGCGACCTTCGCCACGAGGTCGGCGGGCGCCCGCTTCTCCCAGCCCCGCGGCAGCGCCGTCACCGGCAGGCGGCGCGGCAGGAAGCCCCCCGAGGGGCCCGACGGCGCGAAGGCCTTCAGCGTGCCGACCGTGCCGCCGCAGAGGTCGTCGACGAGTTCGCGGAGCGTGATGCCGTTGGGAACCTCGTAGACGCCGGGCCGCACGAGGTCGCCGGAGATGGAGAACAGGCGGCGGCCCTTGCAGCCGTTGATGCCGGAGTCGGCGTACCACTGGCCGCCCTTGAGCGCGATCGCCGGCGCCCAGGCGAACGTCTCCACGTTGCTCACGAGCGTGGGCTTGTCGTAGAGGCCGTTGGTCTCCAGCTGCGGCGGCTTGTTCCGCGGCTGGCCGCGGCGGTCTTCCATCGCCTCGATGAGGGCGCTCTGCTCGCCGCAGATGTACCCGCCGGGGCTGGCGAAGACCTCCACCGGAAAGCTGCGGTCGGTGCCGAAGATCCGCGGGCCGCAGCCACCGAGCGACTCGGCGCGGGCGATCTCCCGCCGCATGATCGCGATCTGCTCCTCGTATTCGTGGCGGATGTAGATCCAGCCGCGGGTGGCGCCGGTGAGCACGCCCGCGAGGATCACCCCCTCGAGCACGAGGTGCGGGTGCCGCGTGAGCAGCTCGCGGTCCTTGAAGGTGCCCGGCTCGCTCTCGTCGGCGTTGCAGACGACGTACTTCGCGTCCCCCCTGGCCTTCCAGACGTCGTTCCACTTCTGGTGGGCCGGCACGCCGGCGCCCCCCATCCCGCGGAGGTCGGAGGCCTTGAGCTGGTCGATCACGCCCTGCCGGTCGCCCGACGCGACGAGACCGCGGACGGCGTCGTAGCTCGGTGCGGCCTCGTAGGGATCGATCCACCACGGCCGGTTGGAATGCGGCTCGTAGGCACTGTCGGCGTCGGCGGGCGGCTGCCGGCCGGCGGCGGCATCGCGGGCGATCTGTGCGAGCTGCTCCGCCGACCTCGCGGCATAGAACTCGTCGTTGACCAGCGCCGCGACGGGTCGGTCGCAGCGGCCGAGGCACGATGCGTAGCGGACGCTCGCGCGGCCGGCGGCGACGTCGGCGGCGAGCAGCCGTTCGACGTCGGCCTTGAGCCCCGCGCAGCCGCCCTGGTGGCAGGCCATGTCGTGGCAGACGCGGACCTCGACGGCGGGCGGCGGCTCGAGCTTGAAGTGCGGGAAGAAGCTGGCCACCTCCTGCAGCCGGTAGAGCGGCGTGCCGGTCCGCTCGGCGAGCTTCCGCAGCTCCGCCTCGGGGAGGTAGCGGTGCCGGTGCTGGATGTGGTGGAGTTCCTGGACGATCATGCCGGCGGCCGTGCTCGCGGGGGGAAAACCCAGGACAACAGACCTATGCTACGTCTCCTCGGAAACCGCTTCAACGAGGGGTCGTCGCCGGCCTGCCCCGGCCTTCACCACCGCGGCCCTCAGCGGTCGCCGCGGGTGGCCGTTCCCCCCGCCGCAGGCTCCTCGAGCCCGAAGCGGAGCCGCTCGTCGCTGGTGAGGCTTCGTCCGATTGCCCGCTGGGCCAGGGCGATGAGCCTGCTCGCGTCCATTTCCCACAGCCGCACCGAGTTGGCCGACGATGAGACCAGCCAGCGATCGGAGCGGTCGAACTCGATGAACTCGACCGGCTTGGTGTGCCCGCGGAGCGCCATTCGGCTCTGCGCGACGTCCGCGGCGAGCAGGTTCCAGACCTGCAGGCTGCCGTCCGAACAGCCGGTTGCCAGGAGTTCCGAATCGCCCGAGAAGGCCGCGCACTGGAAGGTCGCGTCTTGATCGTGCAAGAGCGTCTCGGTCGCTTCGCGGCCATCGGTCTCCATCCTCACGAGCTCGATGCCGCCGTTGCCGGCCACACTCGTCCGCCACCGACCGTTCGGCGAGATCGCGAACGGGCCGGCGCCGCGACCACTCCACGTGGATGTCGGCATGACGGCGGCCGCTCCGTCGGCCACCGGTTCCGCCGGCCCCTCCGGCACTCCCTTGTGCAGCCTGTGCCGCTCCACGCGGCCGCCCTCCATGGCGACGGTCAGCGCGTCGGCGGTCAGGCTGAACGCCAGCCGCGGCCGCACGGCGATGCCCGTGACCTGCGCCCGCCGTGTCGCCGTCTCCGGCTGGGCGGGGCTCCATTCCCAGAGCACGATGGCGCCGCCCTCTTCCGCCGGCCCCGCCGCCCAGAGCTGGCCTGCCTCGGCGCCGAACCGCAGGCAGGCAGGATCGAGGCCCTCGGTCGCAAAGCGAACCGCCGGTTCCACCGCCTGCCGAGAGCCGCGGCCGCCCGCCGGCAACTGTTGGAGGTCCCACACGCAGATCGTGTGGTCGGCGCCGCCCGTGGCCAGCCAGCGGCTGTCGGGGCTGAACGCGTGGAAGACCGCCTTGCCGTCGTGGCCCACCAGCTCGATCGGAAATCGCATCGGATCGTCGCAGGTGAGATCGAGGACCCGCACGATCCGGTCCTCGCCGTTGATCGCCAGCCAGTGCCCGTCGGGGCTCATGACGCGATCACCGGTGGCGCCGCCGGCCGGCGCGTCGGGCCGCGCCAGGAGCGTGCCGAACCGCGGCGCCAGCGACTGATTGATCACCTCGGGATGGGGCACCGTGAAGTCCCATGCCTGCACCGACGCCTTGTCGACCGAGACCAGCCTGCGGCCGTCTCGCGAGAAGGCCAGCGCCGTGGCGCGATTCCGTTGCCCGCGCAGCGTGTGATCCGGCAGATCGCCGCCCACCCTACCGGCGGCCCGTTGCGACAGGTTCCAGGCGGAGATCGCCGCCTTGTTGAACGACGCCACCAGCCACTCGCCCGAGCACGCGACGGCGAAATCATCCTCCGGCGACTCGATCTCCACGGAGTGCTCCTCTTGCCATCCCTCACCGGCCGGCAGACGCCTCATCAGCCGCCAGCCCTTCACGCGACCGTTCTGCTCGGTCAGCACCAGTCTGTCGTCGTCCGTCGGGAAGATCGCCCGCGTCTCGCCGGGGACGGTGATGATCTCGAAGGCCGCGGCGAGGTCGGCGAGGTTCCAGAGACACACCCGGGAATTGTCGCGGCCGTCTCGGGCGACGAGTTCCCCGCCGCTCGGGGAGAATGCGAGCGGCCGGTGATCGACGTCGCCCACGAGGGCCACCGGCTCGGGCGACGAGGCGTCGAGCCGCCACACGTGGATGGTGGCACCGCGGGGCGGGGCGGCCGGGCCTGCGGCTGTGTCCGCGTCCGCCGCCTGGA
>Ga0214917_10000408_pt1 | contig 56553 bp, 29 predicted proteins | sample LL_1208_BB_MetaG_FD_177983 | JGI IMG/M metagenome (GOLD analysis project Ga0214917, IMG submission 177983) | Freshwater microbial communities from Lake Lanier, Atlanta, Georgia, United States - LL_1208_BB | ecosystem: Environmental > Aquatic > Freshwater > Lake | place: USA: Georgia | collected... | reverse complement strand
GGGGCCGGCTCCGACGTGACCATCCAGGGCACCTCGATCACGCTCAACGCCAATGTCACCGCCCCGGACCAGGTGAACCTCATCGCCAACCCGGGCCCGATCACCGGCACCGGGGTGATCGTCAGCGGCGGCACGGCCACCATCAACGCCGTCGGCGACACCACGATCTCGGTCGGCATCGTCGCGAACCGGCTCGACGTCTACGGCGACGGCGGGATCATCACGATCGCCAACCCGGTCAACGACGTGAACGACCTCTTCGTCAGCAATCTCTCGGGTGGCAACGCCGCCGGCACGGTGACGTTCGTCGATGTCGACGACCTGCGTCTCGTCGGCACGACCTCCGGCATCCTGAACCTGACCGTCGCCGGCGGGCTGACGCAGAGCCAGGCCATCGTCGGCACGTCGCTGGCCGTGACGAACACGGCGTCCGGCCTCGTCACGCTGACCAATGCCGGCAACGCACTCGCCTCGCTCTCCGTCGTCAATGCGGGCCGCAACGTCGCGTTCGTCAACACGAGGTCGCTCGACGTGGCCAGCGGCGGCATCCAGGGGGCCGCGATCGCCCTGACAACCGTCGGCGGCCTCACCGACACCGGCGCGATCGCCGGCACGTCGCTCGCGATCACCAACACCGGCTCGGGCGCCGTCAAGCTCGACAACGCCGCCAACAGCGTCGGCTCGCTGACGGTCGCGAACGCCACTCGCGACGTGACGTTCACGAATGCCGCCGCGCTCGACGTCGGCACGGCCGGCATCCAGGCCGCCGCCATCGTCCTCACCACGGCCGGCGGCCTCACCGACACAGGCGCGATCACCGGCACGTCGCTCGCCGCCAGCAACGGCACCTCCGGTGCCGTCACCCTCGACAACGCCGCCAACAAGGTCGCGTCGCTCTCCGTCGTCAACGCGGGCCGTGCCGTCACCTACGTCAATGCCGGCGCGGTCGACGTCGGCGCGGGCGGCATCCAGGGTTCCGCGATCGCCCTCACCACGGCCGGCGGCCTCACCGACACCGGCTCGATCGTCGGCGGTTCGCTCGCCGTCACCAACACCGGTTCCGGCGCCGTCGTCCTCGACAACGCCGCCAACGGCGTCGGCTCGCTGGCCGTCGCCAACACCGGCCGCGACGTCACGTTCGCCAACGCCGTGGCCCTCGACATCGCCGCCGCCGGCATCCAGGGTGCCGCGATCGTCCTCGGCACCGACGGCGGCCTCACCGACACCGGCGCCATCGCGGGCACCTCACTGGCCATCACCAACACCGGCTCGGGCGCGGTCACGCTTGACAACGCCGCCAACAGCGTCGCCTCGCTGGCGGTCGCCAACGTCGGCCGGGCGGTCACGTACAGCAACGCCGCGGCGCTCAACATCGCCACCGCCGGCATCCAAGCCTCCACAATCGCCCTCCGCACGGTCGGCGGCCTCACCGACACCGGCTCGATCCAGGGCACGTCACTCGCCGTCACCAACACCGGCTCCGGCGCCGTCACGCTCGACAACGCCGCCAACAGCGTCAGCTCGCTCGCCGTCGCCAACACCGGCCGGGCGGTGACGTTCAGCAACGCCAAGGCCCTCGACGTCGCCGCCGCGGGCATCCAGGGATCGGCGATCGTCCTCGGCACGGCGGGTGGCCTCACCGACACCGGCGCCATCAACGGCACATCGCTCGCCGTCACCAACACCGGCTCCGGCGCCGTCACGCTCGACAACGCGGCGAGCAGTGTGGCGTCGCTCGCGGTCACGAATGCAGGCCGCGACGTCACCTACGCCAACGCGGCGGCCCTCGACATCGCTGCCGCCGGCATCCAGGGTGCCGCGATCGTGCTCGGCACCGTCGGCGGCCTCACCGACACCGGCGCCATCGCGGGTACATCGCTCGCCGTCACCAACACCGGCTCCGGCGTTGTCACGCTCGACAACGCGGCCAACAGCGTCAGCTCGCTCGCCGTCGCCAACACCGGCCGGGCGGTGACGTTCAGCAACGCCAAGGCCCTCGACGTCGCCGCCGCCGGCATCCAGGGGTCGGCGATCGTCCTCACCACGGCCAGTGGCCTTACCGACACCGGCGCCATCACCGGCACCTCGCTCGCCGTCACGAACACCGGCTCCGGCGCCGTCGCGCTGAACAGCACCGCCAACAGTGTCGGCTCGCTCTCGGTCGCCAACACCGGCCGGGACGTCACCTACGTCAACGCTGCGGCACTCGACGTCGCCGCCGCCGGCATCCAGGGTGCCGCGATCGTCCTCGGCACCGTCGGCGGCCTCACCGACACCGGTGCGATCACCGGCACCTCGCTCGCCGTCGCCAATACCGGCTCGGGCGCCGTGACGCTCAACACCGCCTCCAACAACGTCGCCACGCTGACGATCATCAACCCCGGACGGCCCGTCACCTACGTCGACGCGACCGGCTTCGCCGTGGCGGGCATCGACGCCGGCACGATCGCCCTCACGGCCGGAGGGGCCGTGACGCAGTCGGCCGGCATCACCGGGACGACGCTCACGGTCACGGCCGGAAGCAACAGTGTCGTGCTGAATTCGGCGTCGAATCTCGTCGACCAGCTGTCGGCCACCGCCGGAGTGCTGCAGTTCACGAACGCCGGAACGCTCTTCATCGACCAGGTGGTGACCACCGCTGCGATCACGCTCGCGACCGCGGGCAACCTCCGGATCGGACCGCCCGTCACGCCGTCTCCGCTGCTCAAGACCAACACCACGATCGACCTCAGGGGCGTCACGGGCATCGTCACGCTCGAGAACAACGGCCGGATCATCGCTCCGGGCGGCGTGACGCTGCGGGCCGGAGAGAGCATCTCCATCCCGGTGGTCGGCGGCGACACCGCCGCGGCCGCGCTGGCCAACTCGATCACCCAGGCCAACAGCCTGAACCTCCCGGTGCGGATCGAGATCGCCCCCGACACGACGATCACGCTGACGACGCTGCTGCCGGCCATCCAGTCGCCGCTCACGCTGGCGGCCACCAACGTCACGCTCGTCGGCTCCGGCACGGCGACCACCGGTTTCCAGATCCTTTCCGGTGCGAGCGGCGGAACGATCTCCGGGGTGAAATTCCAGGGATTCACCACGGCCGGGGTCGCCCTCAACGGCGCCAGGAACTTCACGCTCTCGGGCAACACGTTCGTCGGCAACGGGACCGGCCTGACCGCGACGGGCGACCTGTCGGGCACGAAGGTGCTCGGTTCGACCTTCACCAACAACACCACCGGCGCGTCGCTTTCGAGCGCACGCAACCTCGTCTTCGGCGACATCGGCCAGGCCAACAAGATCGAGCGTTCCGCGACGACGGGCACCGGTCTGCTGATCACGGGAGCGAGCACCGGAACCCAGGTGCTGAGCAATGCGTTCACCGGCTACGGCTACGGCATCCAACTGACGGGCGCCACCGGCGTGACCGTCGGCGGCACGACGGCCGGACAGGCCAACTCCGTCACGAGCGCCGCCAAGGCGGGCGTTTACGCCAGCGGGTTCTGCACCGGCTCGTCGGTGATCAAGACCACCTTCAGCAAGACGAACGTGCCGTACAACGTGGCGACGGCCCGCAACCTGAAGGTCGTCAAGTAGTCGTCGCGGGCGGCTCGAGCCGGGCTACCCGGCGTTCTCCACCACATCGGCCCCGCCGCCGGCGTTCGCCCGGGCGAAGCGGATGTCGAGCGTCCGCAGGTGGGTGTGCAGCCCGGCGTCCTGGATCGGCAGGATGTGGGCCGGATGGCCCGACTCGTTGTGGTGCGAGTGCCACAGGCCCGGCGGCGTGATGAACACCGCGTGCGGCTGCCAGTCGAACCGTTCGCCGCCGGCGATCCGGCCGTCGGGGCCGAGCGTCCTGCCCACCATGCTGTAGCAGCCGGGCCGGGCGTCGACGACGAGATCCACGGCCACCGACTGATGCCGGTGCGGTGCCTGCACCGCACCCACGGGCAGCAGGCCGAACATCGCCCAGATCACGTGGGTGATCGTCATCGTCCGGGGAAAGAGCCGGTTGCCCAGGAGCACGCTGAGCCTGTTGGCATGGGCGCTGGACGGGTCGCGGACGACGGCGTCGAGCGCCGCGAGGATCGCGTCGCGGCCGTAGAGCGTCGGTGTGAACTGCCGCTGCGTCGCCTGCACGCCGAGGTAGCGGAGCAGCGGCTCGTCGTGCACCCAGTAGAGGGCGGCGTCGTCGGCCGCCGCGTGCGTGGCCCGGCTCGCCGCCGGCAGCGTGAAGAGATCGCCCGCCCGCCACGCGAACAGCTCGCCACCGTGATCGCCCTCGAGACGTGTCTCGCCGGTGCCCCGCATCACGAAGAAGAGCTGGCTCGTGGCGTTGGCGTCGGTGACGATCGCCTCGCCCGGCCTGACGTGCACGAAGCTGGCACACAGGCCGGGGGACGTGGCGGGACCGGGACCGCCGAGGATGGAGCTCGTGTCGAGGGGCACGATCCGCGTCGGCCCCTGCTCGTGCAGTTCGGCGCCGAACCGGCCGCCCGGGATCGCCCCGAGCGTGCCGTCGGCCAGCGGGTTCGACGCGTAGCGGTAGTCGTGAAACCGGGCCGATGCGGTCAGCCGTTCGGTGGTCTCGTGGGGCGGTACTGCATGGGCCATGGGCGGCTCCTGGGAATGGCGGCGGTGGACGAGGCTGCGAAAGAAACGAGCGGTGGCGATAGAATCTGGCGGTCCGAGATTCTACGATGCCGCGGTGCCGCCCATGGAAATCCCCCCGTCAGCCCCCAGGCGGATCGTCTCCCTCCTGCCGGCCGCCACGGAGATCGCCGCGGCGCTGGGCCTGGCCGACCGGCTGGTCGGCCGATCGCACGAGTGCGACGTGCCCGCCGGTGTCGAGCGGCTGCCGGCCCTCACGGCCGCCAGGATCGACGCCGCGGCCCCCAGTCGCGAGATCCACGAGCAGGTGGGGAGGGCGCTCGCCGGCGGCACAACGGCCTGCGGGCTGCCGCCGGGCTCCACACGCGCGACACCACCAGACACCACGGCGGAGGCCGCCGACGGTTCCGCCCTCTTCTCCCTCGACGCAGACACCCTCGCGGCGCTCGAGCCCGACCTCATCCTCACGCAGGCCGCCTGCGACGTCTGTGCGATCGCGGCCGCCGACGTGGAGAATGCCGTCCGCAAGGCCGGCGTCGGCACCCAGGTACTCGCCCTCTCCCCCGCCACGCTCGCCGATCTGTTTTCCGACATCCTCCGCGTCGGTGCCGCCACCGGAACGCTCTCCCGGGCTCGCGAGGTCGTGGCCCGGCTCCAGTCCCGGATCGACTCGGTGGCCTGCAGGGCGCGGGCCCTGCTACGGCAGTCCGCCGCGCGGCCGCCGCGGGTGGCCGTGATCGAGTGGCTCGACCCGCCCATGGCCGCGGGCAACTGGGTGCCCGAGATGGTGCGTCTCGCCGGCGGCGCCGACGCCCTCGGCCGCCCGGGCGAGCACTCCCACTGGATCGAGTGGGACGCCGTCGCGGCGGCCGATCCCGACGTCGTGGTGCTCGTCCCCTGCGGCTTCCCGCTCGCCCGCGTGCTCTCCGAGGCCGCGAGCCCTGCGGTCCGCGCGCAGCTTGAGCGGCTGCGGGCCTGGCAATCCGGCCGCGTGGTGGCCGTCGACGGCCATCACCTTTTCAACCGCCCTGGTCCCAGGCTCGTCGACTCGCTGGAGGTCCTGGCCCAGATCCTCCACCCGCACGCGTTTCGATTCGGCCACGGTCGGCACGTGGCGGCGATCAGAGGCTGAGGGGCCCAGCCACACGAACCGTACACGTGAAGAACCCCAGGCTCTTCCGCTGCCCGATGCATCCGTGAGGGGCTGCCCGTGCGCCGAGAGCCGGCGTAGCTGGCAAGCGCAGCCCAGGATGGGCGCAGCGTAGCCAGCTTCGAGTGAGCGAAGGGCGGGATGCCCGCAGCGAACGTCCGGCGACGGGGCACGGGCAGCCCCGAACCGTCGCCCATCCGGTGCCAGCGTCCACCCCCGCTACCGCAGGTCCTCGGGCTTCACGCCCTTCTTGTAGCGGTTGTTGCCGAAGGGCGTGGGCTCGAACGTCCCCACGATGTCCACGTTCGACGCGGCCGGGATCTTCTCCTCCATGCCGAGCGCCCAGTAGCAGGCGTTCACCAGCATCCGCCGCGTGCCCGCCGCCGCGAGATCGGTCGCCGCGCCCATCGTGGTCGTGAAGGCCCGGCCCGTCGGCCCGCCCTCCACGGCGTAGGTCTTGGTCCAGGCCACAGGCATCATCGGATCGTTCTTCTTGGCGTCCTCCCCCTCGACCACCGGCGCGTCGGGCGTCATCCCCTCGAGCACCTGCCCCAGCACCAGCGGCTTGGAGTCGCCCGGCAGCGGTAGCCGCACGCCGTAGACGTCGGTGTCTCCCCAGATGTCTCCATCCTTGATGCCGCGAAGGATCGGGTGGCCCTTCGCATCCGGGGCGAGGAGGCCGCGGGTGCTCTCCTTGCCGTGGTGGCCGTGGTGGCTGATCCAGGTCTCTCCGAGCACCTGCCGGCCGAAACCCTGCGGCATGCGTTCATCCATCTGGTTCCAACTGTAGTGGTGGTAGGCCCGGTCCTTGGGGATGTTGAAGGCGTGGGTCGCCGTCCGCATGCCGATCACCGGCTTGCCGGCCTTGAGGTAGGCGTCGATCTCCTTCATCTGCTCGTCGGGCAGATTGCGGAACCGGCTGGCGATCACCAGCAGGTCGGCCTTTCGCAAGGCCTCGAGGCCGGGGATGTTGTCGTTGGTGTTGGGGCTGATCTCGCCCGTATTCGGATCGATCGCGTAGAGCACCGTGCAGGTGAACCCGTGGTGTTTCGCGAGGATCTTCGCAAGCTGCGTGAGCCCCTCCTCGCTGCGATACTCCTCGTCGCCGCCGATGAGCACGACGTGCCTCCCCTTCCCCGGGCCCTCGCCCCCCTCCACCGCCAGCCACGGGTCCGCCGCCAGGACGACCGCGGTCCTGCCGGCGAAGAGGGCGACGGCGAGTGCGAAGACGAATCGCGCGAGCGTACGGTGCATGTGAGGGGCTCCGGTGCCGAGGGGGGGCGATGGCTGCGATGCACTCGATCGGGATCGAGACAGGCGTCAGGATACTGCCGCCGCCGTGCGGCTGCACGTCGGCGAGGCCCGGCTGGAAGCTCCTGCCAGGCCTGCCGCGGCCGGGCCGCCGATCATTCGACACTCCCTTCGGCCGAGGGTATGACAGGAGTGTTTCGGTCCCCGAGGCGGCGGCTCCATGGCAGGCTTTTCACGACCCCCAGAGCGGCCCCGGATGCCCGGCATCCGGGGTCCCGGCGACATCCCCGTCAAGTGGCTCGCGGCGGCCGCGGCACTGCTGCTGCTCGTCTCCGGGCTCGCCCGGGGCGTCTACACGGTCGGCCCCGAGAGCGTGGGCGTGATCCAGCGGTTCGGCCGGTTCACCGGCACGGTCGGCCCGGGCCTGCGGTTCAAGCTCCCCTTCGGCATCGACACGGTCACGATCCTGCCGGTGAAGCGGCAGTTGAAGATGGAGTTCGGCTTCGGCTCGGCCAACGCCACGAACGCCGACCAGGCGGCCTCTGCCGCCGAGCAGAAGCGGGAGAGCGACATGGTGACGGGCGACCTCAACGCCGCGCACGTCGAGTGGGTGGTGCAGTACGAGATCAGCGACCCTGAGCAGTTTCTCTTCAACCACCGTGAGCCTGGCCCGACGCTCCGCGACCTCGCCGAGAGCGTGATGCGGGAGGTGGTGGGCGACCGCACGGTCGACGAGGTGCTCACGATCGGCCGGCAGGGGATCGAGAACGACGCGATCGTGAAGCTCACGGGGCTCGTGCAGGAGCTCGGCATGGGCCTCCGCGTGCAGCAGGTGCAGCTCAAGAACGTGCACCCCCCGGAGGCCGTGCAGCGGTCGTTCGAGGAGGTCAACCGCGCCCAGCAGGAGCGGGAGCAGATGATCAATCAGGCCAACGGCGAATACAACAAGGTCGTGCCGCGGGCCAGCGGCGAGGCCGACCGCACGATCCGCGAGGCGGAGGGCTACGCGCTCAAGCGGGTCAACGAGGCGGAGGGCGACGCCACCCGCTTCACGGCGCTGTTTCGGGAATACGAGAAGGCCCCCGACGTCACCCGCCGCCGGCTCTACCTCGAGACGATCTCCGAGGTACTGCCGCAGCTCGGCGGCAAGGTGATCCTCGACGCCGACGCGAAGCAGTTCCTGCCGCTGATGAACCTCCGGCAACTCGACGTGGAGGGGGCGCCGCGACCGTGAACCGCCTCCCCATCAACCATCCGCTCCTGCAGCTGGCCCGCCAGGCGGTCGATCTGCTCGTGTCGCCGCTCGGCGGGCTCGTGGCCGTGGCGGCCGCCGTGTTCCTCTTCGGGTGTGCCTACACCGTCGATCAGACGGAACAGGTGGTGATCACGCAATTCGGCAGGCCCGTGGGCCAACCGATCAACGCCGCCGAGCCGGGGGCCGGCCTCCACTTCAAGCTGCCAGTCGTACAGACGGCCAACAGGTTCGAGAAGCGGATCCTCGAGTGGGACGGCCCGCCGGCGGAGATGACGACCCGCGACAAGCTCTACGTGGTCGTCGACACGTTCGCCCGCTGGCGGATCGCCGATCCGCTCAAGTACTTCCAGAGCCTGCGCGACGAGCGGAGCGCCCTGTCGCGGCTCGACGACATCCTCGGCAGCGAGACCCGCAACGTCGTCGCCCGTCACGATCTCATCGAGCTCGTGCGGTCCGACAGGGTCCGCAAGCCGGAACGCGACGCGACCCTGACGCAGGCCGGCGACACCGTGGGATCGCTGCCGCCGATCGAGTTCGGCCGCAAGGAACTGGAGCGGGAGGTGCTGGCGGCCGCCCAGAAGAAGGTCGGCCTCTGGGGCATCGAGCTGCTCGACGTCCGCGTCAAGCGGCTCAACTACAAGTCGGGCGTGATCGAGAAGATCTACGAGCGGATGATGTCGGAGCGGATGCAGATCGCCGAGCGGTTTCGATCGGAGGGGGCCGGCGAGGCTGCCAAGATCGAGGGCCGCAAGGAGAAGGACCTGCAGCGGATCCAGTCGGAGGCCTACCGATCCGTGCAGGAAATCCGCGGCGAGGCCGACGCGAAGGCCTCGGCGATCTACGCCGCGGCCTACGCGGCGAACGCGGCGGCCGCCGAGTTCTACGCCTTCGTCAAGACGCTCGACACCTACAAGACGACGCTGGGCCGCGACAGCACCCTGATCCTCACGACCGACAGCGACCTGTTCCGACTGCTCAAGCGGAGCGGCGGCGATGCCGCGCCGCCGGCACCCAAGGAGGGAAATCGATGAACGTTCGTCCGCTCGCATGCGTTGCGATTCTCGTGGCCTCGGTGGCCGGGATGGCCGTGGCCGCGCCCAATCCCCCGCATCGGTGAAGGCCGGTCCGAAGGGGAAGGGGAAACCGGGCAATCCCCAGGAACTCAAGCGGCTCGATGCCAGGCTCGACGAGGTCCGCGAGTCGTTCCTGCGCGACACCACCACCCTGATCACGTCGTACGAGAACCTCGGCCAGTACGAGCGGGCGCGGATGCTGCTCGAGTCGCTGCAGAAGCTCGATCCTCGGAACGAGCCGATCAAGGCGAAGCTCGGCGAGCTGACCGAAAAGATCCTCGAGAGCGGCGAGATACCCGTCGACATCGTCCCCGGGGCGCCGTGGCTGCCGGCCGGGCCGGTGACGAAGGACCGGCCGATCCGCATCCGCGTGAAGGGCGAGTACAAGATGATGTTCACGACGGAACTCGGCCCTGCCGGCGCCGTGAGCGGGCCCGGCGAGGACTTCGTGGCCTCGGTGCCGCTCGGGGCGGTGATGGGCATCATCGCGCCGCCGGGATCGGCCGGCCAGCCGGGCACCCAGGGGGATCGGCCTCCGCGGCCGTTCGCCGTAGGCGACGCCTACGAGAAGCCGGCGGACCGTGACGGCGTGCTCTTCCTGCGGGTCAACGTGCCGCAGGGCGCGAAGTGCACGGGCCGGCTCACGGCGCTGGTGAGCGGTCCGGAGCGGCCGGGCCAGTGATGTCGTGACGATCTCCGGCCGGCGCTCCGCGGGCGTTGGTCCGCTTCCGGTGGGCTGTGACGTGCCGAGCATTCGCCGCACCGCGCTTTTCCCATTCCGATCGACGACGTGGCGAGATGCGGTCGTCGTTTCTTACCGGCTTGCGGCGGCTCTGTTCGCTCGCGGCAGCGGGCCCGCTGTCTGGGCTTCGACGTCGCCCGGCTGGTGATCGACTGCCGGGAGCGCCGGTTGTCGCCGGCTGGCGGCGTTTTGCCACGACCCGAACCGAGGCTGCGTTGCGACGGTGGCGAACCCGTGTCGCACAACGGGCCGGGCCACCCTATAAACAAGCCTTCGGGCCCGTAGCTCAGCGGTGAGAGCAGGGGACTCATAAGACAAAGCCCATCGCCCCGAAAAAGCTTGTTTCTCCCGCTGAAACACAACTTTCGGCCTCCAGCGTCAGGCGAGGGGCATGTTCAAAAAGACCGTGTTTAACGCGGGTTGTCCCTGGATGCGGTTGTCGCGACAACCGTCACGGCGGCGGTAGGCATGTGGCGGGGCGATGAGCCGCAGCCGATGCGGTCCGCTCTCTCCGTATCCGCCCACCAGGAGCTTCTGCACGCTCTCACACGGCGGGCTGGCTCCTGACGGCCCCGCCCAGCCTCGGGACGAGCAGGGTCTACGGGGGCTTCCGAATACCCCCGGTAGGCCCCCCAGCGCGAGATGCATAGTCGGTCAGTCGGCCTCCCGGAGTTTTCGCACTCTTCGGGCGTCAGCCGACGCGGGCACCTTCGCCTACGAGCCGAACGCGCTCCAAGCCGCCTGCGACGGCCGCGCGGCTGCCCCGACGGATTCGGTAGCCGCGACCGGTAGCCGGGCCGCTGCGGGGCTTGCCGTCACGGTTCGCGTGGACCGGCCATTCGCAGGCTGCGTCACGGCAGTCGGCGTCACCAGCGAACCGAAGGCCAGAGCAGCACTCACCGATTGCGACGCGCTAGCGATAGACCACGCGAATCCGCGAGGCGGAACGCTCTGTGGCCGACCTGCCGCCGCGCCTGCCGCCGCTCGTTGTGCTGCCCCAGGAGATTGCTTCGGTGGGGTGTAGGGATCTGCGGCTGCGTAGTTGACGGTGTAGCCAAGATCTTCCATGGCCCCAACGGTCACTCGGCTTAGCGGGTCAACTCGCGTGCTTCTGGGATCCCATGACCAAGTCATCAGCTCTGCGGTTGTGCCGAAAACCGATTCCCGCCAGTGTGCGCCATAGCTGCCGGCGCCGTGAACGTCGTCAAGAGGTACGCTTGCGGAACTCTTTCCGAAAATGGCATTGAACTCGCGGGTGGCATTTCGGCCAGTGAACACGGGGTTGGAAGAACCCGGATTGCCCCAACCAGCCACTAAGCCAAACCCCGAGCTTTGCCACAGGTCAGGACTGAAGCCCAGTGCGTGGCCCATTTCATGTAGCACGGTGTAGAAGATCCCCGGCTGGTTCATATACGTCGCGTTGAAAACGCCAAACCCGCATGCTGGCAAGCCGCCTGCACCCGGACGAAGAGAGTCGGGGTAGAAGTTAGCTCCCCCTAGTTGGTTAGGATTCATTTGCGTGCTAACGGTGACGTCGAATTCGAAGTCATCGATGAGCCGTCCTTTGTATGTGACGGCGGGCAAATCGCCTGTAATGACCTGCGACCAACGGGCTGCCGCGCTCCGAAAGAGTTGTTTAGTCGGGTCCGGCAATGAAGGGTCTTCAAAAACGACGGTGATCTGGAATCCCACCACCTCGCCGCTGTCGTCGTTCCGAATCGTCGCGGTGCCAGTGCCCTTGCCGATGTCTGCATTTGTGGCCGCGAGAACGACAAACGAGAACGTCTCGTCGATCTCGGCCTTGGTGTCGCCGATCACAGAGGCCGTGACGGTCGCCTGCGTCTCTCCCGCCGCGATGGTCACACTCGCAGACACGGGAACGTAGTCGGAGTCGGCGATTGTGGCGGTGCCATCTCGCGTGGCGTAGGTGACGGTCACCGGCACTTTCCACGGCTTCGATAGCGTGATGACGAACGCCACGCCTGTCGTCCCAGCGTTTCCTTCCGTCACGGAAACGTCGTTAACGCTGACCGAAGGAGGCGTGTCGTCATCGATTATTGCTGCGCTGCCAGCGTAGGAGTTCAGTGTTGCTCCGGTGGGCGAGGACAGGACAAGCTGGAATGACTCGTCGCTCTCCCGCTTAGTGTCGCCCACAATCGCCACTCGGACCGTCTTCGACTTGTCACCTGACGCAAACGTCAACGTCCCGGATACAGGTACATAATCGTTATCAGACACCTTGGCTGTGATGTCGGCCGTCTTGTAGCTCACCGTCACTGGCGTATCGGTCACGCGTGAGAGAGAGACGGTGAACGTGGCGAAGGCGGCGGCATCAGTCCCACCATCGCCCTCAACGACCGAGCCGCCTGTGACGGAAATAACCACCGGCGGCAACGGCTTGAAGTCGTCGTTGGTGATCGTTGCGATCCCGGTTGCCTTTAGCAGCGTAGCGCCGATCGGGCTGGAGAGAACAAGTCCGAACGATTCGTCCTGCTCGGTCCTGGAATCACCGAGTACACCAACCGTGACGGTCTTCGTTGTCTCGCCTGGGGCGAACGTGAGCGTCGATGATGTCTTGGCGTAATCGCCGTCTGCGGCAGTCGCCGATCCGTCAACCGTCGCGTAGTCAACGGTGACGGGCACATTGGTCAGCGCGGATAGCGAGACCGTGAAGACCGCGTCCGAGCGACCGACGTTCCGCTCCGGTAATTGCGTGTCGCTCACGGAAATCGTCGGCACGGCGTCCTGCGTGATTTCATCGTTGCGAATAGTGACCGTCGCCGTGTCGTTCGCCAGCGTGGCCCCGATAGGAGCCGAGAGGACGACGCTGAAGGTCTCGTCCGGCTCTATGACCGCGTCGGCATAAACGGTCACACCGATCGTCTTCGAAGTCTGCCCCGGCGAGAAAACGAGCGTGCCGGATGCCGCTCTGTAGTCGCTCCCGGCGAGCGCGGTGCCATCGGCCGTCGCCCAATTGACCGCCACCGCAGACGCGGACCGCTCCGAGAGCCTGACAGTCAGGCGGGCAATAGGGGATGCGGTCGTTCCTTCGGCAAGGGAGACATCGCCGATGGAAATCGCCGCGGGACAGGCCCGGCGCTCCAGCGTCTCCAACCGAAGCCCAAGACTATTGCCGTGACGAGGTCCGCGGGAATGCCGAGTTCGCATGCGATCTGCTCCGAGAGTGTCTCGGGAAGGATACCCCACGGTGGGGGATGAGGCCAGAAAAAAGACGGAGTGGCCCCCTCTGCCCGGCAATAAGGCCATCGGCGCGGACATCCCTGGTCCGCAGGCCTCTGGACAGACCCAATCAGGGGATTTCAGATACGTTGCCCGAGCGGATCAGCAACCAATGAGGCAGGGGAACTTTGCTATCGCGGTCGCTGCGATGGCTTTGTGATCTGCGTTGTTGCCGCGGTGCAACGAGTCTTTCACTGGATTAGGTGCCGTATGGGTTGGCTGCTGGCTTTCATATTCGCATGCCTCACGGGTGTTTTGGGGCTGTTCCTGTTTACCCAGTGGTCAGAGCGACGCGAAGCCGCCCTACGATTGCAGACTGCGATGGAGCGGCTGCGCGAGCTAGAGTCGCAACACGCTGATGCGACCGCACTAAGGCAGGAGCGTGACTCGCTTGCGAGGTCTTTTTTGCTGCTTCGCGGCGAACTGAAATCGCTTGAGCATGCGAAGCAAGAGCGTCAGCGAATTACCGTAGATGCCAAGGCCTTTGCGGACCAGTTCAACGCTCGGATCGCTACCGCAACCGCCGAACTAGCCGAGAGGCAGCGACTTGCCGATGAGGGACGAAGGCGAGTGGAAGCTGAGAGCGAAGCTCGGATCGCTACCGCAAACGCAGAGCTAGCCGAGAGGAAGCGACTTGCCGATGAGCAACGAAGGCGGGTGGAAGCTGAGATCGAAACCCTTCGGGTAGAGCATCAGCAGCTAGCTGATGAGTCCAACCTTCGGCACATGGGCTTCTATGAACCGCGATACAACTACACATCCTCCATGGCTTACCAAAACGCCCTGGACGTGAATCTCGCCCAGCAGAAAGAGATGGTGAAAGAGAAATCCGCGGCCACTTGCAGCGCGCAATGGGCACTCGGCGGCAGTGTTGCGGAGGGCAAGAAACATACGGACAAGTTGTTGGCCCTGATGTTGCGAGCATTTAACGGAGAGTGCGACTCCGTCATCTCGCGGTTGCGGGCCACCAATTACCAGGCCATGGAAGACCGCATCTCTCGCGCATTTGCCGCAATCAACAAGCTCGGCGAGGTGCAAGCTTGCGCATTGAGCCCGCAGTACCTTGACTTAAAGGTTGCCGAATTACGGCTCTCGCATGAACACGCGTTGAAGGTCCAGACAGAGAGAGAGCAGCAGAGGGAGCTGAAAGAGCAAATGCGTCAGGAAGCCATTGCCGCGCGTGAACTTGAAAAGGCCATGCAGGAAGCGGAAGCGGAAGAACACCGTCGGCAAGTGGCGTTGGAGCGGGCTCGGCAGGACCTGGCTCAGGCAGCACGCGACCAACAGTCGACAGAGCGGCAGGCTGAACTAGAGGCGAGATTGAAGGAAATGGAGGAGCAACTAGAGGACGCCCACGCCGCGAGGGAACGAGCGATTTCCCGTGCGCAACAAACAAGATCGGGGCATGTCTACGTCATCTCAAACATAGGATCGTTCGGAGCAGGCATCTACAAGATAGGCATGACGCGTCGGCTGGACCCAATGGACCGGATCTGGGAGTTGTCGGACGCATCCGTGCCCTTCGATTTTGATGTCCACGCGATCATCTACACGGAGGACGCTCCAGGCCTAGAGAGCGAGTTACACAAGCGATTCGGTGAGCGGCGGCTGAATCTCGTCAATGATCGCAAGGAATTCTTCCATGCGACCATAGAAGAGATCGCTGATGTGGTGCGAAAACGGTGTGGCGACATCGAACTGACGATGCTGGCCGAGGCGTCGGAGTTCTTTCAGAGTGAAGCTCGTCGCCAGTCACAGGGCTTGCCGTTGCTTTCGAATCGGCACGCAATTGCATCGCTGACCGGGGATCAAACATGATTGCACCGCCGCGACCTCTCGCACCGTCCGAGCAGTGGTTCTACCTACGGGACGGCAAGCGATTTGGCCCCACCGACCTTGAGGGCCTCAATTCAATGGCAGATAGCCTCCACCTGCGTCGCGACTGCCTTGTGCAGCGATTGGGATCGCAGACCAGCCAGGCAGCAGAAACCTTACAAGGCTTGCGATTTCCTGCCGAGCCGCCGCCGCTCCCTGTAGCGACTCCCCTGCCGACGGGGTTCTACCGCAGTGCTGACGACAGAGTGCTGTTGGGGCTTTGTGGAGGCTTGGCGCATCGATTCGGGTTACCGGTGCTTGGGGTGCGCGCGGTGATGCTCTTACTTGGCCCCGTTGGCTGGGCGTACCCTCTTTGCTGGTTCTTGGAGACTCGCCCGACTAAGGCGGCTCCACGGCACTGATTTGCGGGTCACCGGCCGCAGCGCAATTCGCACATAGCCACACGGGCCTAGCCGTGCGGCATGGCGTCCGCGAGGCGCAGCAGCTCCTCATCGGACATCTCTGACACCGGCCTCGGTAGGCTCTCGCAGTGCTGCACCAGCCGCAGCACGGCTTCCAGATGTCGCAGGGCCGCGTACCCTCCCCGGGCCAGATCGGCCTCCAGACATGCCCTCCAGGACGCGGACAAGCCCTCCAGCCCGCCGAAGCAGCCGATGAGTTCCGCGCACACGGCCCCGACCTGACAGGCCGATTTGGCTTGCTTGAGTCGGGCTAGCTGCTGATTCACGGCCTGCCGGTGCTGGCGGGACCGCTTGGCCTGGCGACGAAGCTTCTCGGCCAGGCTATGGCAGCCGCGGCATTGGCGGGTCCGCGTTGATCCACCGGCCCGCCGCAAGCGGAACTCGGTCGCAGGCTTCCGTTCGCCGCAGTCCCGGCAGATCAGTTCGTCCATGAGGCCCTCCTAGAGGTCAATGCCCGCGGGGCTGGCCGGAGGTGCTGGCCGGGTTCTGCCTTGGAGATAGGGAGATCGTCTGTAGCCGTTTTCCTGGGCTGCCCGTGCGGCGAGGCGGGAGCGGAACCACTTGGATGGACCAGGAGGTTGCGTTTCGGCGATTCGGCGATTCGCTTCGCCCGTTCGTCAGTCCGCCCTTGTGAGGATCTCTGCTTTCTTTCTCTCTCTCAAACACGCATGCACGCACCGAATCGCCGAATCGACCGTATTGCCGAATCGGTTGCCAATAACCCCCGGGAAAACAGTAGCCGACACCCCCTGGCAAAAAACGTGCGCGTAATTCGCAGACGAGGGCCACTGACTTATAGGTGGGCTAGACGGCACCGTCTGGCTCGCTCGCGGCAGGAGTACACCGCCGCCGTCAGTAGCCAGGAGAGAGCGTCGATGAATGTCCAGAATCCAGTGACCCTGCGCCCCAAGGAAGTTGCCGAACTCCTCGGTATTGGTGAGCGATCGTTGTTTCGGTACCTCAAGGCAGGTGAGTTGCCACCGCCGATCAGGCTCGGCCGCTCGTTGCGGTGGAGCCGTCAGGCAGTAATGGCTTGGATTGATAGCCGGTCCGTGGAAGGAGCAAAGCGATGAGCGACCCCTTCCACTACAACCACAAGGACGCCTACTACGGCCCGCTGGGTGAGATCGCCAAGCGTCACCAGATGCAGATCGAACTCAATCTAGAAGCGTTTTACGCAATGCTGCTCCCTGCGGTCGGCTGGCTCATAGGCCGGCGAGCGGTATTCCTGTACCAACAAGACAGGCATCACCCGAACTTGTTCGCCGCCGTCGTAGGCAAGACTAGCTGCGGGAAGGGGACCGCCTGGAACATCGTCCAGTCCCTCCTGGAGCAGGTCGAACCAGACTGCCCCAAACGCTTGCACCGCGACGTTGCGAGCGCTCCTGGTCTTATCCAACTCGTCCGCGATGCTTCCACGCGCATTGAGCGGGGCAAGGAGGTGGAGGACCAAGGCGTCGCAGATAAACGGTGCTTTGTGCTGTTTGAGGAGATGGAGAATCTGTTCACCTCTACTGGCCGGGCCGGTTCCACCTTGGAGAAGGTCTGGAACATGGCATGGGATGGGCGGACGCTAGAGAACAATGGCAGAAACAGGGAAAAGGCGACCGACCCGCACATTTGCTGTGTGGCGCACATCACGCCCGAGTCTTTTCAGCAGGCGATCGGTAAGGCGAGCGGTCGGCTGGGCTGCACAAATGGATTCCTGAACCGGTTCATAATCGTCCAGGCCGTCCAACAGCGGATACTGCCGATGGGCGGCAATCTGCCCGATGTAGCCGACTGCGTAGAAAGCATTCGTCAGGCGATTGCGTGGCTGGGGCCGGTAAATCAGGTTTCACCCAAACGCATCGATTGGCACCCGGACACGCACGCCGAATGGATCGCTTTCGTCCGTGCGGCGCATAGCGACCACCCGTTTCTTGACGGCATCCGCCCTGTTACGGCGAGGCTCAAGCCTATGATCGCGCGGATCGCGATGCTATTCGCGGCGATTGATGGCCAAGACCAGATTCAACCCCACCATCTACGTGCCGCGAAGGCGTTTTGCTTGCACACTATCGACCTGGCCCGCCCGCTGTTCACGGAGGGGACTCAGCGCTCGGGCGTTACAACACTGCCTGGGCGCGTCCTGAATGCGGTCCGTGAAGGCAACAGCACCCTTTCTGATATCTCACACCGGCTTGGTGGCAAGGGCTTCACGGGTAAACAGAAGCGACAGGCCCTGAAAGACCTCCTCGCTCAAGGTCTCATAACGCAAGGCACAGCGATCACTGACAAGGGCAATCAGGTCGATGGGTGGTTCCCCGTAGCTGATTCCGCACATGCAGATGCCATCCAGCCCTCGGACCCAGACAGTGAGCTAGCCACCGAGCCGAGGCCGCCGCTACTCGGCGAGCTACGACAGTCTCTCGGGAGGGGCGCGGAAGTGGTGGTCATGGAAGACACCGAGGCCGTCGGCCTGGACGGCACTAGCGTACATGTCGCCGGCGGTCAAACTGGCTTCCTAGCGCACTTTACCGAAGCTGCCACAGAAGATGACCGGAAGTTCGTCGATCGAATCACATCTGATCGGCCCAAGCACCAAGCTGTGATCGTCGGTGACGCGCCGCTGTTGATCGATTGGCATGTGATGCGGCTCGCGTCGCGAGTCGCGGTGGCTTGATGCTCGGCAACAACGCCAGCGCGCTAGCAGAAAGATCGTTGATCGGCAGTGTGTGCATTTGTACACTACGTCGGGACGCGCCCAGATTCGCATATCTCACGGGCAGATCCCCGGCAATGGCGGCACTCAATGGCTGACGACGATGACTGCGGCCGCTACCGTCGAAGTCGCGGGAGTGATACGCCGCCGAAAGCTTGGAGCGGCGCCGTCGCGGCCTCCCTGCCCGCAGTCATGTCGCCCCGTGAACTCGCCAAGTTCCTGGGCGTCTCCAAGGACAAGGTGCTGGGGTGGATTCACGCGGGTCAGTTGCACGCGATCGATGTGCGATCATCGGACTCTTCGCGGCCCCAGTACCGGATTCCAGGCGATGCGATTCAGGCATTCAGCGCTGCTCGCTCCAACAGCACGCGGGCGAACGCCCCCAAGACCAAAGGCCGAGGAGAACACCCGAGTAGGACCTCCCCGAAGATCGAATACTTCTGACGATCACCGTCCGTCCGCCGCGGCCCCCTCTGGACCGAACAGCCAGACCCGAACGTAATCAGTGACGCTTCGCAGCGCGCTCTCCGCCACGTGCTGCCTGTAGACCGCACCCATGTCGCCACTGGCAGGCGCGTGGCCCATGATGTGATCGACGGCGACTTGGTGCCCTGTCTCGCCGCCGATTGTCTCCAGCGACCTCCTCAACCCATAGAACCCGAGGCCGGGAGTGATGATGCCCTGCCCCGCCATGAGTCGCTTGAAGCTCGTCGCGATTGCGTCATGCTCGGTCACTACCGGTCGACCTTTGTCATCGACTTTTTCGACGCTCCGTACGAATGGGTGGCCCTTGCGAGTGACGAACAGCAAATGCTGCACGGCTGCATCTACCGGCCTCCTTCTGTGCTGCTGCTGAAGTGCCAGTTGAATCGCCTCAACGGTCTCAGGCCAGAGCGGGCATCGACGGCTCACTCCAGTCTTGGGCCGCGGATAATCAAGCCATCGGCGATCCAAGTCGATGGCATCCTTTCTCAGCTTCGCGATGTCGGTGTTTCCCAGGCCGCAATTTATCCCTAGAAGAATCATCGCCCGCATAGGAGCCGTCGTAGCTCCGAGCATCGCTCGTATTTCGCTGGCGATAAAGTGCCGGCGCCCTCGTCTTGCCCGATCCACTCGCAACTCCCGCTTCTCGGGCCGCGGCAGGGCCTTCAGACGCAGCGGCTGCTCTATGAGCTCCTCGTCGTACGCGAACTTGAACAGGCTCCGGACGATCCCGATTCGACCATCAAGAGTGGTGGGACTTACGCCCTCGGAGAGACATTGATAGAGCGTGACGAGATGGTCGCGAGTGACGGCAGCTACAGGGAGATCTCGGCCTAACGCCCCAATGACCTTGCCGCATACGCGGTGGTAGTCGGTGAAACTTCTACTAGTCAGTCTGCCTGCATCCCGTCTTGTGGCAGCAGCGTTGAGGAACTCATTGGCGAGCTGCCGCAGAGTGATCGGCGCTGCCTTCTTGGGAACGCTCGTAACGTGCCCTGAATGCAGCCCCTCACAATGCCGGTGGTAGTTCGCCAGAGCCTGCTCGGGATCGGTGACAGTCCCGAAGTAATGAATCTTGCCTCTGATCTTCTTGCAGAACTGGCCGTTGCGGTGCGGCGTGAGCGGGAATGAACGGTACGGCTTCTTGCCCGCAGCGTTTTGTCCCGCCCTCTTGGAGTCCCCCCTGCTGGGCTGCGGCCCCGGGGTGTTGCGGATATGCTGACGGGAAGCGGTCGATGCAGGCTTCATGGCGAGTGGCCCCAGCCGGTAGGCGGTCACGGTTGTCGGGACGGTTGTCGTACCCGAAAAACCCGCTTGCATCGTACCAAAAATACCCTATAAAACAAGCCTTCGGGCCCGTAGCTCAGCGGTGAGAGCAGGGGACTCATAAGACAAAGCCCATCGCCCCGAAAAAGCTTGTTTCTCCCGCTGAAACACAACTTTCGGCCTCCAGCGTCAGGCGAGGGGCATGTTCAAAAAGACCGTGTTTAACGCGGGTTGTCCCTGGATGCGGTTGTCGCGACAACCGTCACGGCGGCGGTAGGCATGTGGCGGGGCGATGAGCCGCAGCCGATGCGGTCCGCTCTCTCCGTATCCGCCCACCAGGAGCTTCTGCACGCTCTCACACGGCGGGCTGGCTCCTGACGGCCCCGCCCAGCCTCGGGACGAGCAGGGTCTACGGGGGCTTCCGAATACCCCCGGTAGGCCCCCCAGCGCGAGATGCATAGTCGGTCAGTCGGCCTCCCGGAGTTTTCGCACTCTTCGGGCGTCAGCCGACGCGGGCACCTTCGCCTACGAGCCGAACGCGCTCCAAGCCGCCTGCGACGGCCGCGCGGCTGCCCCGACGGATTCGGTAGCCGCGACCGGTAGCCGGGCCGCTGCGGGGCTTGCCGTCACGGTTCGCGTGGACCGGCCATTCGCAGGCTGCGTCACGGCAGTCGGCGTCACCAGCGAACCGAAGGCCAGAGCAGCACTCACCGATTGCGACGCGCTAGCGATAGACCACGCGAATCCGCGAGGCGGAACGCTCTGTGGCCGACCTGCCGCCGCGCCTGCCGCCGCTCGTTGTGCTGCCCCAGGAGATTGCTTCGGTGGGGTGTAGGGATCTGCGGCTGCGTAGTTGACGGTGTAGCCAAGATCTTCCATGGCCCCAACGGTCACTCGGCTTAGCGGGTCAACTCGCGTGCTTCTGGGATCCCATGACCAAGTCATCAGCTCTGCGGTTGTGCCGAAAACCGATTCCCGCCAGTGTGCGCCATAGCTGCCGGCGCCGTGAACGTCGTCAAGAGGTACGCTTGCGGAACTCTTTCCGAAAATGGCATTGAACTCGCGGGTGGCATTTCGGCCAGTGAACACGGGGTTGGAAGAACCCGGATTGCCCCAACCAGCCACTAAGCCAAACCCCGAGCTTTGCCACAGGTCAGGACTGAAGCCCAGTGCGTGGCCCATTTCATGTAGCACGGTGTAGAAGATCCCCGGCTGGTTCATATACGTCGCGTTGAAAACGCCAAACCCGCATGCTGGCAAGCCGCCTGCACCCGGACGAAGAGAGTCGGGGTAGAAGTTAGCTCCCCCTAGTTGGTTAGGATTCATTTGCGTGCTAACGGTGACGTCGAATTCGAAGTCATCGATGAGCCGTCCTTTGTATGTGACGGCGGGCAAATCGCCTGTAATGACCTGCGACCAACGGGCTGCCGCGCTCCGAAAGAGTTGTTTAGTCGGGTCCGGCAATGAAGGGTCTTCAAAAACGACGGTGATCTGGAATCCCACCACCTCGCCGCTGTCGTCGTTCCGAATCGTCGCGGTGCCAGTGCCCTTGCCGATGTCTGCATTTGTGGCCGCGAGAACGACAAACGAGAACGTCTCGTCGATCTCGGCCTTGGTGTCGCCGATCACAGAGGCCGTGACGGTCGCCTGCGTCTCTCCCGCCGCGATGGTCACACTCGCAGACACGGGAACGTAGTCGGAGTCGGCGATTGTGGCGGTGCCATCTCGCGTGGCGTAGGTGACGGTCACCGGCACTTTCCACGGCTTCGATAGCGTGATGACGAACGCCACGCCTGTCGTCCCAGCGTTTCCTTCCGTCACGGAAACGTCGTTAACGCTGACCGAAGGAGGCGTGTCGTCATCGATTATTGCTGCGCTGCCAGCGTAGGAGTTCAGTGTTGCTCCGGTGGGCGAGGACAGGACAAGCTGGAATGACTCGTCGCTCTCCCGCTTAGTGTCGCCCACAATCGCCACTCGGACCGTCTTCGACTTGTCACCTGACGCAAACGTCAACGTCCCGGATACAGGTACATAATCGTTATCAGACACCTTGGCTGTGATGTCGGCCGTCTTGTAGCTCACCGTCACTGGCGTATCGGTCACGCGTGAGAGAGAGACGGTGAACGTGGCGAAGGCGGCGGCATCAGTCCCACCATCGCCCTCAACGACCGAGCCGCCTGTGACGGAAATAACCACCGGCGGCAACGGCTTGAAGTCGTCGTTGGTGATCGTTGCGATCCCGGTTGCCTTTAGCAGCGTAGCGCCGATCGGGCTGGAGAGAACAAGTCCGAACGATTCGTCCTGCTCGGTCCTGGAATCACCGAGTACACCAACCGTGACGGTCTTCGTTGTCTCGCCTGGGGCGAACGTGAGCGTCGATGATGTCTTGGCGTAATCGCCGTCTGCGGCAGTCGCCGATCCGTCAACCGTCGCGTAGTCAACGGTGACGGGCACATTGGTCAGCGCGGATAGCGAGACCGTGAAGACCGCGTCCGAGCGACCGACGTTCCGCTCCGGTAATTGCGTGTCGCTCACGGAAATCGTCGGCACGGCGTCCTGCGTGATTTCATCGTTGCGAATAGTGACCGTCGCCGTGTCGTTCGCCAGCGTGGCCCCGATAGGAGCCGAGAGGACGACGCTGAAGGTCTCGTCCGGCTCTATGACCGCGTCGGCATAAACGGTCACACCGATCGTCTTCGAAGTCTGCCCCGGCGAGAAAACGAGCGTGCCGGATGCCGCTCTGTAGTCGCTCCCGGCGAGCGCGGTGCCATCGGCCGTCGCCCAATTGACCGCCACCGCAGACGCGGACCGCTCCGAGAGCCTGACAGTCAGGCGGGCAATAGGGGATGCGGTCGTTCCTTCGGCAAGGGAGACATCGCCGATGGAAATCGCCGCGGGACAGGCCCGGCGCTCCAGCGTCTCCAACCGAAGCCCAAGACTATTGCCGTGACGAGGTCCGCGGGAATGCCGAGTTCGCATGCGATCTGCTCCGAGAGTGTCTCGGGAAGGATACCCCACGGTGGGGGATGAGGCCAGAAAAAAGACGGAGTGGCCCCCTCTGCCCGGCAATAAGGCCATCGGCGCGGACATCCCTGGTCCGCAGGCCTCTGGACAGACCCAATCAGGGGATTTCAGATACGTTGCCCGAGCGGATCAGCAACCAATGAGGCAGGGGAACTTTGCTATCGCGGTCGCTGCGATGGCTTTGTGATCTGCGTTGTTGCCGCGGTGCAACGAGTCTTTCACTGGATTAGGTGCCGTATGGGTTGGCTGCTGGCTTTCATATTCGCATGCCTCACGGGTGTTTTGGGGCTGTTCCTGTTTACCCAGTGGTCAGAGCGACGCGAAGCCGCCCTACGATTGCAGACTGCGATGGAGCGGCTGCGCGAGCTAGAGTCGCAACACGCTGATGCGACCGCACTAAGGCAGGAGCGTGACTCGCTTGCGAGGTCTTTTTTGCTGCTTCGCGGCGAACTGAAATCGCTTGAGCATGCGAAGCAAGAGCGTCAGCGAATTACCGTAGATGCCAAGGCCTTTGCGGACCAGTTCAACGCTCGGATCGCTACCGCAACCGCCGAACTAGCCGAGAGGCAGCGACTTGCCGATGAGGGACGAAGGCGAGTGGAAGCTGAGAGCGAAGCTCGGATCGCTACCGCAAACGCAGAGCTAGCCGAGAGGAAGCGACTTGCCGATGAGCAACGAAGGCGGGTGGAAGCTGAGATCGAAACCCTTCGGGTAGAGCATCAGCAGCTAGCTGATGAGTCCAACCTTCGGCACATGGGCTTCTATGAACCGCGATACAACTACACATCCTCCATGGCTTACCAAAACGCCCTGGACGTGAATCTCGCCCAGCAGAAAGAGATGGTGAAAGAGAAATCCGCGGCCACTTGCAGCGCGCAATGGGCACTCGGCGGCAGTGTTGCGGAGGGCAAGAAACATACGGACAAGTTGTTGGCCCTGATGTTGCGAGCATTTAACGGAGAGTGCGACTCCGTCATCTCGCGGTTGCGGGCCACCAATTACCAGGCCATGGAAGACCGCATCTCTCGCGCATTTGCCGCAATCAACAAGCTCGGCGAGGTGCAAGCTTGCGCATTGAGCCCGCAGTACCTTGACTTAAAGGTTGCCGAATTACGGCTCTCGCATGAACACGCGTTGAAGGTCCAGACAGAGAGAGAGCAGCAGAGGGAGCTGAAAGAGCAAATGCGTCAGGAAGCCATTGCCGCGCGTGAACTTGAAAAGGCCATGCAGGAAGCGGAAGCGGAAGAACACCGTCGGCAAGTGGCGTTGGAGCGGGCTCGGCAGGACCTGGCTCAGGCAGCACGCGACCAACAGTCGACAGAGCGGCAGGCTGAACTAGAGGCGAGATTGAAGGAAATGGAGGAGCAACTAGAGGACGCCCACGCCGCGAGGGAACGAGCGATTTCCCGTGCGCAACAAACAAGATCGGGGCATGTCTACGTCATCTCAAACATAGGATCGTTCGGAGCAGGCATCTACAAGATAGGCATGACGCGTCGGCTGGACCCAATGGACCGGATCTGGGAGTTGTCGGACGCATCCGTGCCCTTCGATTTTGATGTCCACGCGATCATCTACACGGAGGACGCTCCAGGCCTAGAGAGCGAGTTACACAAGCGATTCGGTGAGCGGCGGCTGAATCTCGTCAATGATCGCAAGGAATTCTTCCATGCGACCATAGAAGAGATCGCTGATGTGGTGCGAAAACGGTGTGGCGACATCGAACTGACGATGCTGGCCGAGGCGTCGGAGTTCTTTCAGAGTGAAGCTCGTCGCCAGTCACAGGGCTTGCCGTTGCTTTCGAATCGGCACGCAATTGCATCGCTGACCGGGGATCAAACATGATTGCACCGCCGCGACCTCTCGCACCGTCCGAGCAGTGGTTCTACCTACGGGACGGCAAGCGATTTGGCCCCACCGACCTTGAGGGCCTCAATTCAATGGCAGATAGCCTCCACCTGCGTCGCGACTGCCTTGTGCAGCGATTGGGATCGCAGACCAGCCAGGCAGCAGAAACCTTACAAGGCTTGCGATTTCCTGCCGAGCCGCCGCCGCTCCCTGTAGCGACTCCCCTGCCGACGGGGTTCTACCGCAGTGCTGACGACAGAGTGCTGTTGGGGCTTTGTGGAGGCTTGGCGCATCGATTCGGGTTACCGGTGCTTGGGGTGCGCGCGGTGATGCTCTTACTTGGCCCCGTTGGCTGGGCGTACCCTCTTTGCTGGTTCTTGGAGACTCGCCCGACTAAGGCGGCTCCACGGCACTGATTTGCGGGTCACCGGCCGCAGCGCAATTCGCACATAGCCACACGGGCCTAGCCGTGCGGCATGGCGTCCGCGAGGCGCAGCAGCTCCTCATCGGACATCTCTGACACCGGCCTCGGTAGGCTCTCGCAGTGCTGCACCAGCCGCAGCACGGCTTCCAGATGTCGCAGGGCCGCGTACCCTCCCCGGGCCAGATCGGCCTCCAGACATGCCCTCCAGGACGCGGACAAGCCCTCCAGCCCGCCGAAGCAGCCGATGAGTTCCGCGCACACGGCCCCGACCTGACAGGCCGATTTGGCTTGCTTGAGTCGGGCTAGCTGCTGATTCACGGCCTGCCGGTGCTGGCGGGACCGCTTGGCCTGGCGACGAAGCTTCTCGGCCAGGCTATGGCAGCCGCGGCATTGGCGGGTCCGCGTTGATCCACCGGCCCGCCGCAAGCGGAACTCGGTCGCAGGCTTCCGTTCGCCGCAGTCCCGGCAGATCAGTTCGTCCATGAGGCCCTCCTAGAGGTCAATGCCCGCGGGGCTGGCCGGAGGTGCTGGCCGGGTTCTGCCTTGGAGATAGGGAGATCGTCTGTAGCCGTTTTCCTGGGCTGCCCGTGCGGCGAGGCGGGAGCGGAACCACTTGGATGGACCAGGAGGTTGCGTTTCGGCGATTCGGCGATTCGCTTCGCCCGTTCGTCAGTCCGCCCTTGTGAGGATCTCTGCTTTCTTTCTCTCTCTCAAACACGCATGCACGCACCGAATCGCCGAATCGACCGTATTGCCGAATCGGTTGCCAATAACCCCCGGGAAAACAGTAGCCGACACCCCCTGGCAAAAAACGTGCGCGTAATTCGCAGACGAGGGCCACTGACTTATAGGTGGGCTAGACGGCACCGTCTGGCTCGCTCGCGGCAGGAGTACACCGCCGCCGTCAGTAGCCAGGAGAGAGCGTCGATGAATGTCCAGAATCCAGTGACCCTGCGCCCCAAGGAAGTTGCCGAACTCCTCGGTATTGGTGAGCGATCGTTGTTTCGGTACCTCAAGGCAGGTGAGTTGCCACCGCCGATCAGGCTCGGCCGCTCGTTGCGGTGGAGCCGTCAGGCAGTAATGGCTTGGATTGATAGCCGGTCCGTGGAAGGAGCAAAGCGATGAGCGACCCCTTCCACTACAACCACAAGGACGCCTACTACGGCCCGCTGGGTGAGATCGCCAAGCGTCACCAGATGCAGATCGAACTCAATCTAGAAGCGTTTTACGCAATGCTGCTCCCTGCGGTCGGCTGGCTCATAGGCCGGCGAGCGGTATTCCTGTACCAACAAGACAGGCATCACCCGAACTTGTTCGCCGCCGTCGTAGGCAAGACTAGCTGCGGGAAGGGGACCGCCTGGAACATCGTCCAGTCCCTCCTGGAGCAGGTCGAACCAGACTGCCCCAAACGCTTGCACCGCGACGTTGCGAGCGCTCCTGGTCTTATCCAACTCGTCCGCGATGCTTCCACGCGCATTGAGCGGGGCAAGGAGGTGGAGGACCAAGGCGTCGCAGATAAACGGTGCTTTGTGCTGTTTGAGGAGATGGAGAATCTGTTCACCTCTACTGGCCGGGCCGGTTCCACCTTGGAGAAGGTCTGGAACATGGCATGGGATGGGCGGACGCTAGAGAACAATGGCAGAAACAGGGAAAAGGCGACCGACCCGCACATTTGCTGTGTGGCGCACATCACGCCCGAGTCTTTTCAGCAGGCGATCGGTAAGGCGAGCGGTCGGCTGGGCTGCACAAATGGATTCCTGAACCGGTTCATAATCGTCCAGGCCGTCCAACAGCGGATACTGCCGATGGGCGGCAATCTGCCCGATGTAGCCGACTGCGTAGAAAGCATTCGTCAGGCGATTGCGTGGCTGGGGCCGGTAAATCAGGTTTCACCCAAACGCATCGATTGGCACCCGGACACGCACGCCGAATGGATCGCTTTCGTCCGTGCGGCGCATAGCGACCACCCGTTTCTTGACGGCATCCGCCCTGTTACGGCGAGGCTCAAGCCTATGATCGCGCGGATCGCGATGCTATTCGCGGCGATTGATGGCCAAGACCAGATTCAACCCCACCATCTACGTGCCGCGAAGGCGTTTTGCTTGCACACTATCGACCTGGCCCGCCCGCTGTTCACGGAGGGGACTCAGCGCTCGGGCGTTACAACACTGCCTGGGCGCGTCCTGAATGCGGTCCGTGAAGGCAACAGCACCCTTTCTGATATCTCACACCGGCTTGGTGGCAAGGGCTTCACGGGTAAACAGAAGCGACAGGCCCTGAAAGACCTCCTCGCTCAAGGTCTCATAACGCAAGGCACAGCGATCACTGACAAGGGCAATCAGGTCGATGGGTGGTTCCCCGTAGCTGATTCCGCACATGCAGATGCCATCCAGCCCTCGGACCCAGACAGTGAGCTAGCCACCGAGCCGAGGCCGCCGCTACTCGGCGAGCTACGACAGTCTCTCGGGAGGGGCGCGGAAGTGGTGGTCATGGAAGACACCGAGGCCGTCGGCCTGGACGGCACTAGCGTACATGTCGCCGGCGGTCAAACTGGCTTCCTAGCGCACTTTACCGAAGCTGCCACAGAAGATGACCGGAAGTTCGTCGATCGAATCACATCTGATCGGCCCAAGCACCAAGCTGTGATCGTCGGTGACGCGCCGCTGTTGATCGATTGGCATGTGATGCGGCTCGCGTCGCGAGTCGCGGTGGCTTGATGCTCGGCAACAACGCCAGCGCGCTAGCAGAAAGATCGTTGATCGGCAGTGTGTGCATTTGTACACTACGTCGGGACGCGCCCAGATTCGCATATCTCACGGGCAGATCCCCGGCAATGGCGGCACTCAATGGCTGACGACGATGACTGCGGCCGCTACCGTCGAAGTCGCGGGAGTGATACGCCGCCGAAAGCTTGGAGCGGCGCCGTCGCGGCCTCCCTGCCCGCAGTCATGTCGCCCCGTGAACTCGCCAAGTTCCTGGGCGTCTCCAAGGACAAGGTGCTGGGGTGGATTCACGCGGGTCAGTTGCACGCGATCGATGTGCGATCATCGGACTCTTCGCGGCCCCAGTACCGGATTCCAGGCGATGCGATTCAGGCATTCAGCGCTGCTCGCTCCAACAGCACGCGGGCGAACGCCCCCAAGACCAAAGGCCGAGGAGAACACCCGAGTAGGACCTCCCCGAAGATCGAATACTTCTGACGATCACCGTCCGTCCGCCGCGGCCCCCTCTGGACCGAACAGCCAGACCCGAACGTAATCAGTGACGCTTCGCAGCGCGCTCTCCGCCACGTGCTGCCTGTAGACCGCACCCATGTCGCCACTGGCAGGCGCGTGGCCCATGATGTGATCGACGGCGACTTGGTGCCCTGTCTCGCCGCCGATTGTCTCCAGCGACCTCCTCAACCCATAGAACCCGAGGCCGGGAGTGATGATGCCCTGCCCCGCCATGAGTCGCTTGAAGCTCGTCGCGATTGCGTCATGCTCGGTCACTACCGGTCGACCTTTGTCATCGACTTTTTCGACGCTCCGTACGAATGGGTGGCCCTTGCGAGTGACGAACAGCAAATGCTGCACGGCTGCATCTACCGGCCTCCTTCTGTGCTGCTGCTGAAGTGCCAGTTGAATCGCCTCAACGGTCTCAGGCCAGAGCGGGCATCGACGGCTCACTCCAGTCTTGGGCCGCGGATAATCAAGCCATCGGCGATCCAAGTCGATGGCATCCTTTCTCAGCTTCGCGATGTCGGTGTTTCCCAGGCCGCAATTTATCCCTAGAAGAATCATCGCCCGCATAGGAGCCGTCGTAGCTCCGAGCATCGCTCGTATTTCGCTGGCGATAAAGTGCCGGCGCCCTCGTCTTGCCCGATCCACTCGCAACTCCCGCTTCTCGGGCCGCGGCAGGGCCTTCAGACGCAGCGGCTGCTCTATGAGCTCCTCGTCGTACGCGAACTTGAACAGGCTCCGGACGATCCCGATTCGACCATCAAGAGTGGTGGGACTTACGCCCTCGGAGAGACATTGATAGAGCGTGACGAGATGGTCGCGAGTGACGGCAGCTACAGGGAGATCTCGGCCTAACGCCCCAATGACCTTGCCGCATACGCGGTGGTAGTCGGTGAAACTTCTACTAGTCAGTCTGCCTGCATCCCGTCTTGTGGCAGCAGCGTTGAGGAACTCATTGGCGAGCTGCCGCAGAGTGATCGGCGCTGCCTTCTTGGGAACGCTCGTAACGTGCCCTGAATGCAGCCCCTCACAATGCCGGTGGTAGTTCGCCAGAGCCTGCTCGGGATCGGTGACAGTCCCGAAGTAATGAATCTTGCCTCTGATCTTCTTGCAGAACTGGCCGTTGCGGTGCGGCGTGAGCGGGAATGAACGGTACGGCTTCTTGCCCGCAGCGTTTTGTCCCGCCCTCTTGGAGTCCCCCCTGCTGGGCTGCGGCCCCGGGGTGTTGCGGATATGCTGACGGGAAGCGGTCGATGCAGGCTTCATGGCGAGTGGCCCCAGCCGGTAGGCGGTCACGGTTGTCGGGACGGTTGTCGTACCCGAAAAACCCGCTTGCATCGTACCAAAAATACCCTATAAAACAAGCCTTCGGGCCCGTAGCTCAGCGGTGAGAGCAGGGGACTCATAATCCCTTGGTCGTGTGTTCGAATCACACCGGGCCTAGTTCGATTCCGTGCCGTGTTTTCCAGCACGGGACGCTTCTCCGGGGGTGCGGCGCCACCACCCCCGGAAGTGGCACTGTCAGCAAAACTGTTCGCAAACGGCCCCGCGAACACCCGCTGGTCGGCCTCGAACGCCGCCTCCGCCGTCCGCTGGGCGGCGGTGCCGACGTAGAACGGCAGCGTCGTCTCGACCGCCCCGCGCCGCCGTTTTCAACCGCCGTCAACATCGGGCGACGCCTGAAAGATTGCCCGGTCGAAAGTGGACCTGCACGAGCTCTCCCCAGTCAGTCGGCGGGCCACGGGCCGGCGAGACGGGCGGCAGCTCGAGCGGTTCGCCTCGATGCGCCAGGCTCCTCCGGATCGGCCCCGGATCGGTAATCAACGCGATGAGCCGGATGTCGCCACCCCACCCAAGGGCACGCACAAGGAAAGTCCTCCCCCACCCGCGCCAGGAGTTTCCATCCAAGCACCATCCAAGCACGGGGTTGGACTCCTCACGCAAACAGGTCGAGCACGGGCTTGCCATCATGCGCGATCGTGAACGGCCGGCCCGATGGCGAATGCTCCGTCGCGGCGAGATCGATCCCGAGAGCGGTGGCGACGGTGGCGTTGAAGTCGGGCATGGTGACCGGCTTCTCGGCGACACGGGTTCCCGAAGCATCGGATGCACCGTGGACGACTCCCCCCTTGACGCCCCCGCCGGCAAGCCACCAGGTGAATGCCCCCGGGTGGTGGCCGCGGCCGGCTGTGACAGGGTTGATCTCCGGAGTCCGCCCGAACTCGGTCGTCAGCATGACGAGCGTGGTCTCGAGCAGGCCGCGCTCGTGGAGGTCGGAGAGCAGCGCGGCGAGCGTCTGATCCGTGGGCGGCGTCATCTGCTCCATCTGCACGACGTGGTCGTTGTGCGTGTCCCAGTTGTGCTCATCGGTGACTTCCACGAACCGCACGCCATGCTCGATGAGCCGGCGGGCAAGCAGGCAGCCCTTGCCGAACGTGTGGGAGCCGTAGGCGTCCGCGACGGGAGCAGGCTCGCGCGCGATGTCGAAGGCCGCGAGGTCCTTGCTCCGCATGAGGCCGACCGCCTCCTCGTGGATCTTGGCGTAGGCGGCCGCCGTGCGGTTTTTGGTGCCGGAGGAGAATCGACTCGACAGGGTTCGGGAGAGCGCATCGCGGCGGGCAAAGTCGGCCGGTGTGTCGCCCCCCGGGAGGGCCGAGTTTTGCAGGCCGACGGCAGGATCGATGATCGGCAGTGGGGAGAGGTGCGATGCCATGTAGCCGCTGCCGGGGTGCTGCGGGCTGCCGTTGACGAGCACGAATCCAGGGAGCAGCGGGTTGTCGGTGCCGAGCTTCTTGAGCGTCCACGCGCCCAGGGACGGGTGGCTGATAGTCGGCGTCTGAAAATAACTCGTTTGTGCGAGGTAGGCGCCGCGCTCATGAACGCCCTGCGTCGACGTCATCGATCGCACGAGTGCGATGTGGTGCATCTGGCGGGCGAGTTTCGGGAACCACGCTCCGACCCGCACCCCGTCAGCGCTCGTGTCGATCGCCTGCACGCCCGCCATCTCCGGCCGGCCGGGCTTCGGATCGAACGTGTCGACGTGCGACATGCCCCCCCGCAGATAGATCGCGATCACCTGCTTCGCGCGGCCGCCGGCGGGAGCCGCTGCCGACGCCCGACCGGCGAGGCTGCCGACACCGACGCCGAGGAAGCTCTTGGCAAACCACTCGATGAAGCTGCGACGCGAGAAGTCGGTGTCGATCGAAGGCATGGCGGTCACCTCACTGCACGAAGAGAAACTCGGGCGTGTTCACGAGGGCCCAGGCGACGTCGCGTTCGGGAGTCTTGGAGCCCTCCCACGCGGCCTGGCTCGCCCGCAACTCCTCGTCGGTCGGTGCCCGGACGAGGATGGACTGGTAGAGAGCGCGAATCCGGTCGTCGCGGCCTTCGAGCGTCGTCAGCGATTTCATGAGCAGCGATGTGGGGCTCAGCACCGCGTCGGTGAGGTCGCCGTTCATGAGCGCGAGCGCATGCGTCACCTTGGCATCGCGGCTGAAGGCGTCGATCTCACGTCGATCCGACTGCCCGAACTGCCGCAGAAAGTGGCCGCGTGGAACGGGCACGGCAAGTTCCGAGGCCCGCACCCAGCCGGACGTGAGCCGGCTCCAGCGGGGGTCCGCTTCCTTGGCCTTGGCTGCGGGCTCCACGCCAGCGGACACTTTGAGCTCGGCGAGCTCGTGGTTGACGGCTTTCAACTGGGCATCAAGCCGCCGCTCTTCTTCACCGTTGCCGCTGCGTCGGGCCGCTTCGAGGCTGACGAGCAGCGCCTTCCGCCGAACGTCATTCTCGCGGCGCTTTCGGAAGAAATCGCTCATGACGCGAGAGCGAGCGAGTAGTTCGTCGGGGCCCATGGAAGCGAGCCGGCGTAGCTCTTCCCGCTCCCAGTCGCGGTCGTTGAGGCTTCGCCGCTCGTCGAGATCCTCGACGAGGAGGGTGAGCAACGAGTCCCAGACCTGCTCCGCCGACAGCCGGCGCACAACGGGGCCCCGCAAGGCGGAGGGCTGCCCCGGGGCGGGAGGCTCGTCGTCCGCTCCGCTCTGGTAGAGCCGCGTGTTGAGCACGACCGCGAGGAACGCCCGCTCGTCGAAGCCGAGGCGGGCCATCGTCTGGGCGAGGAAGTCGAAGAGCTCCGCCTGCGCGGGCCGCGTCATCGGCGAGAGCGAATCGACCGGCTCGACGAGGCCGACACCCAGCGCCCGCTTCCACAGCCGGTTGGCGATATTCCGCGAGAACCGCGGGTTGCGGGGCGACGTCATCCAGGCGGCGAGGGCTTCCCGGCGATTTTCCACCGCGGCGGGCGCCTCGTCGCCGAACGGCGTGCGCGTGCCCGCCTTCGTGCCTCGCAGCGGCTCCCGTGCATAATCCGGCGGATAGACAAGTTCGTGCGCCGTGTCATTCGTGAGCCGCTTGAGGACGGCCACGGTGCGGCTCGCGGCCTGGCGCAGGTCGTCTCCGGCCTGGGTGTCACGGAGCCTTGCTTGGAGCGCATTCCAGTGTCGGACGTTGTCGGGCGAATAGCCGGCCGAGCTGCAGAGGTTCGTGACGCCGAACGTGTAGGCCGAGAGCTGGTAGAACTCCTGCTGGGTGACGGGCTCGTGCGGATGGTCGTGGCACTGGGCGCACTCGATCCGGGTGCCGAGGAAGACGCGGGCCATGTTCGACGTGTGATCGAGCGGCATGCCGAGGTCGCGAAGATAGAAGCCCACGGCGCCGTCATCCCACAGGTAGCCGCTCGACGTCATGAGCCGGCGCACGAATTCGTCGGAGTGCATGCCGGAACGCACCGATTCCTTCACCCACTCGTCGTACATCCAGCCGGGCGTGCCCGGGATCCCGTTGCCGATGAGACGGAGCAGGTCGGCTTTCCAGTTGAAGGTGTGGCTGATGTAGCCAGGGCCGTCGAGGAGTTCGTCGATCAGCCGCGCCCGCTTGCTCGTCGATCCAGCGGTGAGAAACCGGCGCGTTTCCGTGAGGCTCGGGATTCGGCCGGCCACGTCGAGGTAGACCCGCCGCAGGAACGCCTCGTCGTCGATCGGCGGGTTGAGCCGCGAGCCCTGCGTCACGTGCCAGGCATCGACGAGCCCGTCGACCTGTCGGGCGAGCGTCGGAACGTCGGCACGCGAGAACTGCGAACCGGCGAATTCGATCGCCGGTTCGCGGTGCGCGAATGCCTGCCACGAGCCGAATGGTGCGCCGGCCGCGATCCAACGCCGCAGGAGACCTCGCTCGGCTGCGGAGATCGGCTGCCCTCCACCCTTCAGCGGCGGCATGAAGTGCTCGTCGGAGATCGGGAGCGACACCCGCGCGATGAGTTCGCTCTCGTCGGGCTTGCCCGCGACCACGGCGCCGCTGTCGAGGATCCCGCTCACCGTGTCGAGCCGCATGCCGGCCGCCGGCTCCTCCTTCTTGCCGCTGTGGCAGGCGAAACAACGTGAGTAGAGGAGTGGCAGGATGTCGCGCTCGAAGTCGGGGATGGCGGAGTCCGCGGCCGGTGCCCGGCCCGCGAGCACGAGGCAGGGCAGCAGCACCGTCGCAAGCACGCGCATCGAGACGTTCATGGCGTGACGATCTCCTGGAGGTCAGGAGAATCCGACCAGCTCGATCATGTCGTAGGTGCGCGCGCTCATCGCTGACTCCCGGCAACGAGGGGAAACGCGGCTGGTGTCATGCAGGTGTTCCGTGCTGCCACGGCCCCGAATTCTAATCGACGGTCGCAGCCTGGGCGATTCGACCTTCACCCCAACCCGCCCAAGGGCCGGACCCATGTCTTTTTCAGCAACAATCGTCGGTGACGAGCTTGTTCTCAGGATCCCCTTGAAAGCCAAGCCCGAGAAGTCGGCCAGTGGCAAAACCCTCGTCGTTGCCTCGGGCTACGGGAACAAAGAGACCGACTGCGTGGTGGATGACAAGAAGGCGATCGTGGGCGTCAATGCCTCCATTCCGAAGAAGTAGGGTGACGGCTCGGGAGGCGGTGATGGGGTCGAACCCATGACGGTCGAAGTGAGATCATTCGCAAAGGATTCCGCGACGCCCGGGGATCGCTCTTCCCGCCCGCCGCGACGGCACGCGTTTTCATTCGCACCCAAGTGTCCTGCGACCGGCTCCGGCAGCGATGCCTCCCGCCCGCCCGCACAAAACTGGTGAAAACTGCGTGCCCCTCCGCGGGGAGCACCTGACCGCAAGGCCCTCAGCCGGGCCACGCGTATAGCATTCGACGGTCGACACGAACCTTTTCGTGTCGACGCCGTATCAGTGGGGGCGAGCGACGAAACCACGACGTCGCGAAGCTGTCCGAAAGCCGGGCGTAAACGCAGCTGCCCGTCGTCGGAATGTGCGGGTCTGCAGGGTCTGGGTCTACAGGACTCGGAAGGGAGGTGCGAGGCGGGGCAGCAATGCTCTCCGATGCGGCCTCCGCGGCATCCACGAGGATCCGCGGTCGATACACCGGCCAGAGTTTGCGATCGCTTCCGCGATCGCTGCCGTCCGCGGGCGAACTCGCCGCAGCTTGAGCGGCACTCTTCGACTCGGCCCGCCTCCCTGCCATCGGGTGCCGCATCCAGGCCACTCTGGCTCCAAGCCGGAGCATCGCGCGGATGCGACTCGCGGGGTCATCATTCCGGAAGACCACCTGCTCGAAAGGACCCGCACATGCGCCGCCTGCACCTTCGCCACGGCTTCACACTCGTGGAACTCCTCGTGGCCATCGCCATCATCGGCACGCTCATGAGCCTGCTGCTCCCCGCCGTGCAGAACGCACGCGAGAGCGGCAGGCGAATCACCTGCACGGCCAACGTCGGCCAGATCGCCAAGGCGTTCATCAGTTACGACGGACAGCACCGCGTCCTGCCCGGCTGGCGGAATCCTCATCCCGCGTTGCGGAGCGGCCTGCGATCGTCGAATGCCGCCTTCGCAGCGGTGCTCGACGCCAACACGCCGTCGTGGCCCGTGGCGATCCTGCCGCAGCTGGAAAGGCTCGACATCCAGAAGGCCTGGGAGTCGGCGACCCAGTCACAGCCCGTGCCGGCCGAGGCGCCGACCATCGCCAGCTTCATCTGTCCGACCTCACCGGCCGACAGCAAGGCGATGGCCCAGCTCGCCTACACCGTCAATGCCGGCTCCTGTGTCGTCGGACCCGGCCCGACGACACCCCTGCGGCAATACCGGGCCGACGGCATCTTTCTCGACGCGGTCGGCAACCCGCCGCAGGGTGTCTCGACGCCGAGCGTCTACGCACCTTCCCGCACCACTCTCGACGCCATATCGGGGGGAGACGGGGTCGGCAACACGCTGCTGGTCGGTGAAAAGTCTTCCTCGCGGATCACCCAGGGCTCGTGGAACGCCATGGTGCCGCTCCTCACGGTCACCAACAACACGTCCCTGCAGCCGATCGCCGCCTTCAATTCGACGTCCGGCTCGGCGGTGCCCGTGTTCGGGCTGTTCGGCACGGTTCCGGCGGCGGCCCAGAAGATCCTCAACAGTATCGACGGGGCGCCGTCTTCGAACCATCCGGGCGGGGTGGTCGTAGCCTTCGGTGACGGCCAGACGCGGTTCCTGCGCGACACCATCTCCCCGCACGTCTACGCCCAACTCGTGACGAGCGACAGTGAATGGGTTGCCAGTGGCGCGAGCGGTTCGTACGTGGCCAACTCTACGATCGGGCAGAACTGGCTCTTCCTCGGTCCGAAGCCCTACACGCTCTCCTCGTCCGACTACGACTGACGGCTCGCTCCCGTCCGTTACTCCCGGTCTCCCACCCAGTCTCCTCGGAAACCCGCGATCATGCCTGCGCCCCGTCTCCTCCTGGCCGGCGTCCTGGCCGTCCTGCTGGCCGCCGTGGGCATCAGTGCCTCGTGGTACGGCCGAGCAGCGACCGAGTCGCCGCAGGACCTCGCCCGCCGGGCCATCGATGCCGACAGCCCTCGCGAACAGGCCGCGGCCGCGACCCGTCTGGCCGCCCTGGCATCCGCCCACCGGACCTCCGCGAGCCCTGCCTCCCGCGTTTCCTCCGCCTCCACGCCCGCCTCCACGCCGGCCTCTCAACCCAACGAGAGGGCCGTGGTCGTCGCCGGGCTGCGAGAGACGCTGCGGTCTGCCAAGAGCGGAGAAGCCAGGGCGGCAGCGGTCGTCGGATTGGCGCGGAGCGGCGACCGCAGCGTGCTGCCGCTGGTCGTGGCGGCCATCGAGGATCCCGATCCGCTCGTGGCCGGTCGGGCCGTGGCCGCGGCGCAGCACATGCTGGGCGTTCGCTACGGGGCGGATGAGCGGCCACTCGACCGCGAAGACTGCCGGCGGATCGCCGACATGGCCCGCGCCGACATGGCCGCACTCAACGGCCCGGGCAAGGACTGGTGGGACTCACATACGATCCAAGGTGCGACATGGTAGCCACGGCCATCCCTCTCGCCGACCGTCGGCCGCGGCCCGCACCCGACCGCGGGCCGCCGCGACGCGGCTTCTCGCTCGTCGAACTGTTGATGGTCGTGGCGATCCTCGTGCTGCTCGTCTCGCTGGCGCTGCCGGCCTTGCAGGCATCCCGCGAATCGGCACGCACGTCGGTGTGTCTCAACAACATGAAGCAGATCGGCATCGCGCACGCCGGATACGTCGGCAAATACCGTTCCGGCATGTCCGCCTACGACTGGCGGCGGAACCTGCTGCCGGAACTGGAGGACAACCGTCGCATCCTGATCTGCCCGGGTGACGCGCGGACCGAACTCTACGACATCAACGAGTACTCGGTCTACATCGTCAACAACAAGCGAACGATCCCGTTGGAGCCGGGCCCCTGGTGCTCGATCGGCGAACCGGTGTTTTGCGAGCAGTTCTCCGGCGTGAAGCGGCCCACGCCCAACAGCTATTTCCTCGTCTTCGAGGACATGGCCTACAACAGCCCCTTCGACGGCATGATTCTCGTCGAGCCGCTCTCCCAGGGCGGCTCGCGGCTGACGCACGTGGGCGGCAACCCGCATTCCTACGTCCATCAACTCCGCGATCCCAAGGGCAACATCATCGCCAACCCGTTCGGCAAGGGCTTCACCTGGACCGTGCAGGGCATTCGCACGAGCTACGGCATGAATTCCCGGTCGTCGCGATTCACGACCGACCTGTTCAAGGTGCTGGCGTTGGAATACGCCACCCCGGTGGCGGACGTGGTCGGTCCCACCGCGACGGGCACCATCACCTGGTGGAAGGACGTCGGCCAACGGCACGTCGGCCGCGTCAACGTCGTCTATGCCGACGGCCGCGTGGACTCCGTCGATCCGGCGACGATCGACCCGACATCGGCCGCCATGCACGACTTCTCGTGGTGCCCCCTCATCGACGAGAAGCTGCTGCTCGCCCCACGCTGACCCCTCCCCGCTGACCGGGCCGGATGCATTCGGAGGCTGGAAGCCGCACTTCGAGCAGGCCCGTGGGAAAACGGCCATGCGAAGGGCGACGAACTGCTCGACTGTGAGTCGTTCCCGAGCCTGCCGGAGGCCCGGGTCGTTGTCGGCCAGTCGCCAACCGACTCCGGCCGAAGGCGGCCGCATGGCGGCCTCGAATGGATGACCCCGGCGGCGTTGCCGATTCACTCGATGTACGTGCCGTCCTCCACCAGCACCACTTTGTCGGGATACAGATCGACAACCGCGTCATCCCACGCCAGCGATACGACATGCCCGTCCAGGTAGAGGTAGTTGGCGATCCCGCTGTGCCGATTGCTGGCGACCCAAGGCCCGATGATGTTCGTGCCCAGCCAGATGTCGAAGTCATCCTGCCGTGGGTCGTTTCCGAGAGCGTCCGTGAATTGATCGGCATTTCGCTCGACCATGCAGATGAACTTCGACAATCCGGGGTTCTGCTGAAACCTGTTGAGCGTCCACGTGCCGTAGCGACGCGTTTTGTGGGTCAGCAATGAGTTCAGCAAGTAGCTCGTGCGGTGAGCAAGCCCGTCGGGTTGTCCTGCGTCGTCGTGGTGGAGCACGGGCCTCGAGAGGTCGTCTGCGCAGCGATACATCTGGTCGTCCGTGATGCCCTGCCTTGCCAGCGACTCGACGTCGCCGGTCTTGCCGCCCATGAACGGCTGCAACTTGTCCTCCCAGTAGATTTCGGCGAACGAGTCGGATGAGCTGGCCTGCGATTCGACGTCGGCGAGAAAAGGATGGTGCAGGAAGAACTTGCCGTTGTGTGTGTCGAAATACTGCAGGGCGGCCAGGCCGATTTGCTTCAGATTGGAATGACACTGCGTCCGCCTGGCTGATTCGCGAGCCCCCTGGACAGCGGGCAACAGCAGGCCCATGAGCGTGCCGATGACGCCGACCACGACCAGCAGTTCAACCAGCGTGAATCCGCCGGGAACACGACGGATGCCGCGAATCGTTGCCTGTGGTGCAGCCATGGCGGTACCCGACAAGAAGCCATCGGACGTGGACTCACGCGCGTGGCGGGGATTGTATCCCAGCGCAACGGCCGCTGAAACCTCCGCATCACACGCCCTGCCGAGGCCGGGCGGTCAGTCGGGCAGGCGGCTGACCGTCGCCGCTGCGTCGCACGCCGCCACCCCGGATCGTTTCTGCGGATGGCCTCCTCGTCCTCCCCTTCGGCGTCGTTGGCTGCCGGGCGTGGTTTCCTGTCTCGCCTTCCCCTTTCCATGTCGCGGCTTCGTGCTGACCGGGCCCGACGACGCTGGCCCGGAACCGGAGTCGCTGCTCGACGCGATGCTGGTCGATCTCACCGAAGCGGCCGCGCAGCGTGGTGGAGGTGCCCACGCCGCTCTCCACCGACGTCGTGCACTTTTATCCGTCAGCGTTTCAGGGCCAGCACCGCAACACCGGCACCGACCATGAGTATGCCTATCCAATCCCGTGCAGATGGCCGCTCATGCAGGAGAAGCACTGCGAACAAGGCGACCAAGACGACGCTGAACTTGTCCACCGGGGCTACCTTCGAGGCGTCACCCACCTTGAGAGCCCGGAAGTAGCAGACCCACGACGCCCCGGTAGCGAGCCCTGAGAGCAGCAGGAACAGCATGGTCTTGCCCGGCAGCGTCATCGGATTGGCCCATTTCCCGGTGCCTACCACGAAGGCGGCCAGAACGACGGCAATCACGCCCGTTCGCACGAGCGTGGCCAGATCGGAATCAACTCCCGTCAGGCCGATCTTGGCGAACACGGCGGTCAGGGCGGCAAAGACCGCCGACAGCATTGCCCAGAAAAACCAGTTTCCGTTCGCATCCATGGCATCGACCTCCCGCGTGCAGCCCGAACAAGCGGCAGCATATCCCGGGAAAACACGGTGGCGTCGAAATCGGCGGCACCGTCCGTACACCCGGCCACCCCACAGGCCCCACCCGATGCTGAAACTGCATGTCGGCGTCTCCCGGAACGGCGGCCTGCCCGGCTTCTCCAGCGGCTCGGCCTCCTGCACCTACGAGGTCGAACGCGACTGCAGCCTGCTCATGGACCCCGCAGGCTTCCAAATCGTCGTCCAGAGGCCCTGGCGGTCGTGCGAGCACGCCGTCCAAGACCACGCACCCGACTCGCGAGCGATGTTCAGAGCGACTCCGGCACGCTCGAGCCCACGCCGCAGGAAGTCGTCGCGGTCCGCACCCGCCCGGCCATCACCGCCGCGCGGATCACAGCCAACGGGGCCGACACGCGGGCGAGCGATCTGATCGGCGCACTCGCTCACGACGATCAGGCCGCCACGGCCAGCGACGGCCACGCGAGCGGCAGCGGCGCCACGGCCATCACGGACGACCGTCACGCTCGTTTTGTCGGCCGAGCAACCGCGTCGGGCGGCATCACGAAATGGCAGCAGCCGAGATTGAGAGAGTTCACGACCTGGTCGGCTTGGTTGACCTGCTCCGCCGGGAGCGCTCTATGGCCGATCAGGTTCACTTCCACGTGTCGCTGAACGTCGCGCACCTCGAGCGGTCCGTTGACTTCTTCCGGATGCTCTTCGGTGTGGAGCCTGCCAAGCACCGGCCGGATTACGCGAAGTTCGAAACGTCGGCGCCGCCGCTCGTCCTGCGATGCAGGAGCGTTTGGAGCGAAGTGGTGTGCGCACGACGCGGGAAGAAGGGGTCGAGTGCTGCTACGCGAAACAGACGAAGTTCTGGCTCCACGATCCCGATGGCACCCTGTGGGAGGTGTACACCCTCGATGGAGACATCGAGCATCGCGGCGCTGGACAGTCAGAGCGAGCGGTCCACGGGTCGGCGTGCGACAGGCCCGCTGCTCCAGCAGTCTGGGAACACACGATGCAGTCTCCGATCCCGGAGCGCATCCCCCTGGTGGATAACGCGGCCGACGAGGTGCGACTCCGCGGCACGTTCAATGCGACGAGCGACGACATGACGCGGGGCAGGCTGCTGTCGGAGGTACGCCGCGTGCTTCGGCCCGGGGGTCGCATTTTCGTGCACGTGCTTGTCGGTGAATCGCCTGTGCTCATGCCTGGTCTGGCCGGCCCCGCTGCGGCGGTCCAGACAGTTCCGCAGGAGCGTGAGCCAATGGAGGCCTTGGAGCGAGCCGGTTTCGTCGGATTGCGACTGCTCACGTTCGACGCCAAGCCGTGTTTCGTTCGCGACGGCGTGGCGATGCGCGAGATGCAGCTGGAGGGATTCGTCCCGACTGAAGGTTCCGGAGACCAGGTTGACGTGCTCTATCGCGGGCCGTTGCGCCAGGTTCAGGATGACGACGGCAGGTGCTACCCACGCGGGACTCGTGTCTCCGTCCCGCCCGCTGTCGCCTCCTGGCTCCGGTCGTCTCATCTCGGGGATCACTTCACGTATTTTGATCGACGAGAGGAGCGTCCGGCAGATCGCTCGTGCTCGGTATGACGGTCGAGGACGGAGCGTAGCCGCTCTGCCAGTGCCCTCGACGCTGCGCCGGCGTGCGCAGACGATCTCGCCGGAGCCTGACCCCCTCCCCGCATCCTGACCGTCCCGGATGCCTGCGGAGGCTGGAGGGCGAACGTCAGGCACCCCCCGGGAAAACGGCTCTGGGGAGAGCGACGAACTGCTCGCCCGGGAGTTGTTCCTAAGCATGCCGGAGGCCCGCGTCGTTCTCGACCGGTGGCGGATCGACTACAACCAGAGGCGGCCGCGTGGCGGCCTGAAGCGGCTGACCCCGGCGGCGTTCGGCGCCGCACTGGTACAGAAACGGGGAGGGGGGTCACCGTCGTGCCGTCGCCACGACCCTGAGTTCCGCGACTCTTCCAGTCGATACACTGCAGCCATGCCGCCCTCCACATCCCCTGCCGCGTCCGTCGACAACGAATTTGTGCTTTTGATCGCCGACATCAGCGGCTATACGCGGTTCATGATGAAGAACCACACGGCGCGGGTCCACGCGCACGGCATCGTCTCCGATCTCCTCTCGGCCGTGATCACGGAGGTGCGGCACCCGCTCGTGGTCAACAAGCTCGAAGGGGACGCGATGTTCATGATCGCCGAGCGGCACGATGACGGCTGGGAGGCCACGGGCTCCGACATGGGCAGAAGGCTCGAAGACCTGATCACCGCGTTCGACACGAAGCTCACGGAACTCGCCACCTCCACCCAACTGCGCCTGCATCGCCTGCCAGCAGATGGTCACGCTCCGGCTGAAGATCATCGGCCACTATGGCGTCGCCGTGCGGTCGAAGGTGGCGGGTTTCGACGAACTGTCCGGCGTGGACGTCATCGTGCTGCACCGCCTCCTCAAGAACGAAGTGCCGGGGTCCGAGTACATCCTCCTGACGGAGCCCGCGTACCGCTTTCTGACGCCGCCCGGCGACTACGGAGGGCACCGCGAGCGCTACGACGACGTGGGAGACATACCCCTCCGCCTCCGAATGCTGACGGCTGCCGTGCCCCCTGCCGCCCCGCGAACATTCTCGCCGAGAGACATCGTTCGCAAGCTGGGCTACGACATCCGCTACCTGCTGGCCCGAACGCGGCATCCCGCGGCGTGACCCGGGCCGTCGGCTCGGGGCACGCGTGACGGCTGACTGCGAAAGCATGGGTACGGGCGGTGACGGCCTCCCTTTCGGCTCGCACGCCCGCGCCGGGCCCGGGCTCCCTGGCGGCACGCGGCAGCTTTCTCGCTGAACGATACGCGTCGTCCGCCACGACGATCGAGTCAACGGTGTCGGGATCGTTGACGGCGCCCTCCGGCGACGCCGAAGGCTACCGCGAACCGGCCGACCCGCGCGGCGGCCGCCGAGATCGACGAGGTCACAAAGCGTTCGAGCCGCGTGATGCCGGCCGGTGCCGCGGGCTATTCGTAGATGGGAAAGAACGTGTTGAACGCCTGCTCGCAGAAGACGCCCGGGTCGTTGAACCGTCGGCCTTCGTCGAGGCTGCCGATCACCCCCATCTGCTCGGTCGACAGCGCGAAGTCGAACAGGGCGAGGTTCTCGGCGAGCCGCTCGGGCCGCGACGTCTTCGGGATCACGGCCGTGCCGCGCTGCACGCCCCAGCGCAGCAGCACCTGGGCCGGCGTCCGGCCCACCGCGGCCGCAATCTCGGTGATCGCGGGATGGTCGAGCAGGCTGTCGGACATCGCGGCCATGCCCAGCGGCACGTAGGAGGGCGCCCCCAGGGGCGAGTACGCCGTCACCGCGACGCCCGCCTCCCCGCAGAAACGCAGGAGCTTCTCCTGCGCCAGCAGCGGATGCAGCTCCACCTGCAGCACCGCGGGCGGAATCCGCGCTCCGGCGAGAAGTTCCCGCAGGAGCGACACACCCACGTTGCACACGCCGATCCGTCGCGTCAGCCCGGCGTCGACGAGCCGCTCCATCGCGGACCACGTCTCGGCCAGCGGCACCTTCGCGGGATGCATCACCGGCGGCCGGGCGTCGGGATCGTGGAACCAGCCCGGCGGGTAACGTTTTTCGAACGGCACGTAGGCCAGCGCGATCGGAAAGTGGACGAGATAGAGATCGAGGTGATCGAGCCCGAGATCGCGGAGCGTCCACTCGATCGCGGGCCGCACGTGCTCTGGCTCGTGGTAGGTGTTCCAGAGCTTCGACGTCACCCAGAGCTCGTCGCGCCGGCAGACGCCGTCGCGCAGGGATTTCGCGAGCCCCGCGCCGACTTCGGCCTCGTTGCCGTAATCACAGCCGCTGTCGAGATGCCGGTAGCCGATCCGGAGCGCCCGATCGACGACTTCCGCGGCGGCCGGACGGTCGATCTTCCACAGGCCGAGGCCGACGGCGGGCAGCGGCTGTCGGGCGTCGCCGGACGCGGCCGGCACGGGGACGGGGATCGTGGTGGAGCTCATGGTGGGGTTCATGGTGGGGTTCATGGTGGGGCTAGTGGCGGCGTTGGTGGATCGGCTCATGCCGGGGTCGCATGGGGAGCGGCATCCTATCACCGGCCACTGGAGCTCCGGCAGCTACAGCCACGCGAAGTGACCGCCCTCATGGGACGGGCCTCGCGGGCCCGCGACGCTAGCCCAGCCGCAGGCCGACGCTCGCACGCAGCTGCGGCTTGCCGGGCGACGCGGGCCGCATCTCGAACGTGCCGTCGTTCACCCAGCGATCGGAGCCGCCGAGGAAGACGAACCGCTTGACGACGTTGCCCGACTGGCTGTTCGCCCCGAGGGCCGCGAACAGCTTCGCCCTGCCAGAGCCGTCCGGGACAGCGATGACCGACACCGGGGCGTTGAACCCTCCCCCGAGCGGCTCCTTCGGCACCTGCGGCGAGAAGAAATCGGGACCGACACGCGGCTGCCACCTGGCCCCGGCCGCCACCCGCACCATCGAGAAGTTGCCCGTGTCGCCGAGCTGCTGGGAGATCGCGGCCTGGTAACGCACCTTGTCCGTGAACCACAGCGACGAGGCGATGAACTCGCCCCCGATCACCCGGAAATTGCCCAGGCCGTTGGCCCCGGCCCCGAGGACGAGATCGACCTGCGAGTTGCCGTCAAAGTCACCGACGGCGAGCTGTGCCCCGAACGCGAAGATGTCGACGAGCGCCCGTGACGGCCCCGATTCGACGCGGGCGGAAGCCGTGAAGGACCGGAGCGTCGCCAGCGTCGTGCCGTCGAGGAGCGACACCGTGGTCGCACCGGCGGTCGTGCCCTTCGCCGTGTTCGCCGCCACGAGGATCTCGTCGAATCCGCCGCCCAGCAGCCGGCCGACGCCCAACGACGTGATCGCACCGCCGTTCAGCGTCGCCACGTGCGCAGGGACGGGGTCGATGACGGGCCGGGATCCGGTCGATCCGACGAGCACGTCGAACACCGCCACCTTCCGTCCGGCGGCCACGATCAGCTCGCGGACACCGCTGCCCGCTCCGTCCGCACGCACGTCGCCGAGCGCCACCAGGTAGCCGCCGACGCCCTCGGCGCCGAACACGCTCCCCACGTCGATCGACACCGGCTCCCACGACGGCGTCGGCGTGCCGTCGAAGATCGCGATCCGGCTCGACGATCCGGCGAAAATGGCGGCCAGCTTCTTGCCGGCCTGTGTCGGGTCGGCCTGGTCGGGCACGCCGCCCGGCGCCACCGCGACGTCTCCGTAGCCGTTGCCATCGACGTCGGCGGACGCCACCCGCAGGCCGCCCTGGAACCGGGTCGCGAACGCCGCCGAGTAACCCGCGGCCTCGAGGTCTTCCGTGGTGACCGCCCGCACGACGTCACCTGACACCGTGTCGATCAGCCGCGCCCCGGGCTGCACCGTCTGGCCGACGATGAGCGTGCCCGTCGTCGGCGTCGCCGGGATGGGTGTGGCGAGCGTCACGGTCACGCTGCGGCTGCGGGCATCGTAGCGGCTGGAGACGACCTTCGTCGCCGCGTTGGCCAGCCCTCCGGCGGGGGTCACGGTGAGGGCGACGTTGGGCGAGAAGAACCCCGACTGGATCGCCGTGAGGCCGGCGACACGGATCGAGGTCGGGCTCACCGCCGTGTAGGCGAATTCCCGGTTCCACGTGTTCGACCGGCCGTCGGTGCCGACGGCCACCACGCTGCTGCGCACGCCGCCGACGGCGACGGACGCCAGCGTGAGCGACGGCGTCACCACGGCCGTCGTCGCCGCAGGATTCACGTCCCAGGCGAAGGCCGTGGTCACGTCCGCCGGTCCATAGACCTTCCCCAGAGACGCGTCGGTGAACGCGGGCAGGTTTCCCTGCTGGATGTCGCCGGCGACGGAGTAGGTCTGCGAGCCGGACGTGATGGAGGATTGCAGCAGCGAGTAACGGTCCGCCGCCCAGCCCTTGTACGACGCGTTGACCAGCCCCGGACCGGCCACAAGTTCGCCGGACTGTGCGAAGCCCACGCGCTCTCTGTCATCGAGCGTGAACGCGCGGAAGTCGGCCGCGCCGGGGGTGCCCACCACGCGGAGCAGGTCACCCCCCGGGCCGAGGACATCCTCGTCGAGGTAGGCGACCACCCGCACGTTGCCCAGGGGCTGGGTCGACTGAAACGAAATGGAATTCTTGAGCGTGTCGGCGTCACCGCGGAACGACGATTCGACCCGCCAGCTCACCACGCCGTTCTGCCCGGTGAACCGGCCTTCACTGGCGACGACACCCGGCGCGACGAGGGTTGGTGCCATGGTCCACGTCGTGTCTTGCAGTCGCACAGCCCCGCCAGCGGTGCCGATCACCACGTAGATCTCGTAATCGAAAATGAACTTCTGCGAGACGAAGGTCTGTCCCGAGCGGCCGAGCGACGTCACCCTCCCGGATTGCGTTACCGCTCCTGCGGGCTGCACGTCGACTGAAAAGAAGCCGGGGGTCGCAGGACTGCGACCGTTGTCGATGGTGATCGGGCGGAACCGGGTGTCGATCCCGATCGACACCCCGACCTGCGGCTGGTTCGGGTTGCCGGCCAGGTCGGTGAATGCCGAGGCGGCGACTCCGATCGTGGCCGTGCCCAGAAAGCTCGCATTCGGCACGAATATGGCCGTGTAGCTGGTGCCGGAGCCGGTGAAATCCGTGAGCTCGCCGCCGACCACCGTGACCGAGCCCGCGCTGAAATCCGGCGAGGGCTCGCTGAGCTCGAAGCTCAGGGTGGCGGTCTGGCCGATGGCAAGCGACGAGCGGTCGCTCCGCACCGTCACGGTCGGCGGCACCTGATCGAGCGGCAGCTCCCAGAGTTCCCTGCCGCGCACGGCGTCGTCGACACCGAAATAGAGGCGCTGCTCGTTGCCCGCGAGGGCCACGGCGGCATAGCCGGCGAACCCTGCCGGATAACCCGTTCCGAGCTCGATCACGGAAGTGCCCGGCAGCGTGCCGTCGGTCTGGAGCAGCACCCGCTGGCCGTCCTTTTCGGCGGTGAAAAAGAAGCGGCTGCCGGCGACGACGAGGTTGCCCACGTTGGGAGAGAGATCGACGAGACCCCCGAGCGGCACGGCCGCCGTTCCGGCCGGCGTGCCGTCGGTCACCCAGAGGCCGCGGCCGTCCGTGCCGTCGTCGGCCGCGAAGAACACCTTGCCGGCGACGGCGGTGAGCCTCAGCGGGAAGCTGCCCCTCACGCCGCCGAAGCTGCCCGGGACTGTGCTGGGGTCGATGTCCTTGACGAGCGTCGTGCCGTCGGTCGTGCCATCGGTCCGCCACAGCTCCGTGCCATGCACGCCGTCGTCGGCCGCGAACACCACCCAGCTGCCCAGGGCCGTGAAGCCATAGGGATTGCTGCCCGTGGGGACGTTGAAGGTGCCGCCGTTCGGTGCCGTCCTCGTGTTGATGTTCTTCACCAGCCGCGTGCCGGCGGCGGTGCCGTCGGTGACCCACAACTCGTCGCCATTGACGCCGTCGTCGGCCGAAAAATAGACGACGCCGCCCACCGATGTGAGGAAGGAGGGACGGCTTGAGTTCGGGACAGCGGGATCACCCCCCGGGAAAATATCCTTGAGCAATTTCGTACCGCCTGCCGTGCCGTCGGTGATCCACAGCTCGTCGCCATTGACGCCGTCGTTGGCCTCAAAGACGACACTCGTCCCGACGGCGGCGTAGCCGAACGGTGAGCTGCCCTTGCCCGGATTGACGTTGATGTCTTTCAGAAGCTCTGTCGAGGCGACTGTGCCGCCGGTGATCCATAGCTCCGTGCCATGGTCGCCGTCCGTCGCGGCGAAGAGCAGCCTGTCGCCGCCGATCGGCTGGAGATACTGCGACGTCCGCACGAGGTCGTTGGTGAACGGGCTCGACCGCACGTCGTCCTTCAGTCGCACGGGCACGGCGGAAGAGCCGGCGGGAAGCACCCACAGCGTGTTGTTGATGCCGTCGACGCTCGACGTCGTGAAGTAGAGCGAGCCGCCGACCGGCGTGAACTGAGCGGGGCGGGAGCCGACGGCCCCCGGCTCGAGATCCGCCACGAGCACCGGGGGCGAGTCGCCATCCCGCCTCCAGAGCTCCGTGCCGTGCACGCCGTCGTCGGCAGCGAAGAAGAACGTGTTGCCGATGATCGCGGCACTGATGTAGCTGCCGCTGCCGTTGCCGTCGCTGAAGGCATCGATGCCGTCGCCGTTTTCGGCATCGATGTCCTTGAGCAACTGCGTGCCCGCGGCGGTGCCGTCCGACTTCCAGAGTTCCGTGCCGTGGATTCCGTCATCCGCCGCGAAGAGAAGCGCGCCGTCGAACTCCGCGGCATTGATCGCTCCGGCAGGAAACGCATCGCCGGTCGGGTTGATCTCCTTGACGATGCCGATCTTCTCGCCGTCCGACGTCCAGAGTTCGCGGCTCACGCCGTCGAAATTGACGAAGAAGACGTCGCCGCCGCTGGCGACCATCCGGCTCACGCCCGACAGGCTCGATCCGAGGCGGAACGTTCCGAAATCGGTGCCATCGGACCGCCACAGCGCCGTCTCGCCGGGCAGCCCATCCGCCGTGAAGAAGAGTCTTCCGTCGGCGACGGTGAGATTGGCCGGATTCGTGACGGGCACGAACGAGGGCGAGTCATAGACCTCAAACGCGGTCGTGCTGCCGGTGTCTCCGCTGGTCCGCCACAGCCGTGGCCCCGTGCCGTCGCCATTGTCACCGGCGAACACCGCGATCGTGTCGAGCCGAACGATCTCGGTGATCGAGCCGCTGCCCGGCGTCACGCCGAACGCGGAGACGAGCTGCGGACCGTTCACTGCATCATAGCGCCAGATCGCGCGGCCGTCGGCGCCGTCGTCGGCCGTGAAGATGACGAACGGGCTCGTGACGAGCGGCCCGTCGAAGACGGTGAAGTCACGGGGAAAGGCGATGGACTGGAACGTCGAGGTCTGCACGGGCACCGTGTTCGCCTCGGTGCCGTCGGTCACCCAGAGGATGCGGTTGCCCGACTGGTCCCCGGCGGCAAACAGCACCTGACCGCCGAAGGCAGTCATGCCGCCCGGAGCACTCGTCTGGAAGCCGGCGCCGAAGCTCGCCACCACGGGCACCGTGCCGGCTTCCGTGCCATCGGTCCGCCAGAGCCCCTGCTCACGTACGAACGTCGTCGGATCGGTGCGGCTCGCCGCGAAGAGCACCGTGTCATCGGGCAGGGCGGCGAAGCCGTAAGGTTCACTCGCCGTGAACGTGTTGCTCTGCCCCGGATACGTCGGCAGGGCGATGTCCTTCACCAGCACGGTGCCCGCTTCGGTCCCGTCGGTCTTCCAGAGCTCGCGGCCATGCGCCGGATCACCGGCGGAGAAATAGACGGTGTAGCCCACCACGAACAGATTCCTGGGGTCACTGGCCGTCGCGCCCGGCCAGATGTCCTTGAGGAGCTGCGTGCCACCGGCCGTGCCGTCGCTGACCCAGAGTTCACGTCCGTGCTGGCCGTCGGTGGCGGAGAAAATCCGGAGCTGCTGGGTCGATGGCGTGATGAGCGTGACGCTGTTGGATCCCGAGAATTCTCCCGGCGAGAGGCTCGGGCTTCCGCTCGCCGGCTGCACGTTGATGTCCGCCACGAGCGACGGCGTCACCGCAAGCGCGATCCGCGGCTCGAACTGCTCGACGGCCAACGCCTGCCGACGGCCACGGGGGGCCATCGCGGCCCCATGCCCCCCCGACCGCCTGCCCGAGCGACGAAAGACACCCGAAACCATCGAGGCACGGTGCGACATCTGCGCGTTCCTTGCGTGATAATCAGCCAGAGACCGGCCAATGTCCCTCCCCCTGAAGGCGGAGTCAAGAAATTGGACGGTGGCTTCAGCGCGGCAGGCCGCCCAGGCCGCGCAGCACGCACAATTCCCCGGTCTCCGATGTCCGGCACGGCCCGGAAACGAGGCTATTCTACACGCGATCTGCCCCCCGGCGGCGAGAGCTACGACCGCATCATGACGCTGGCCCGCATGCGGAACTACATCGTCGACCTCGCCATGGCCGATCCGCCGCCCAGCGACGACGAATGGACGCTGCTGGTCGACAGCGACATCTTTTTTCCCGACGACATCCTCGACAGAATCTTCGCGGCCCGGGCCGGCGATCCCCGCCCGGACTCCATCGGAATGCTCACCTGCTACACGCAGCAGCTCTTCGATCCGGCGCGGATCGCGGCCGATGCGCTGCCCGCCGTGGGCCTGCCCGGATACGCCGTCGCCGGCCACTACTTCGACACGTTCGCCTTCCACGACGTGTCGCACCGGCACCTCCATCCGTTCTGCGGCTTCGCCCGCTGCCGCCGCTGCCGCGACCGCGAGCGGCTGTCGCTGCCGTTGATCCCGCCCGAACGGCGGATCGTCGACGTGGCGGCGGCCTTCGGCGGGCTGGCTGTGGTGCCGACCGCGGTGCTCCGCGACCGGCGTATCCGCTGGACCACCTATGGCAGCGGCTGCGACCAGCAGCGGGTGCTCTCCGAGCACGTCGCGTTCTGCGACCGCCTCCGCACGATCACGGGCAGACGGGTCGTCGTGCTGCAGGACGTCGACTGCGTCTCCAGGCTCTGAGCCGGCGGGCGGGGTCGCCGCGTCCTCGCAGCTCTCGGCGAACGCGGAGCGTCATTCCACTGTCGGCGGAGATGAAGCCGCGTGAGACCGCGACGGTTGATTCCGGTCACGCCCCAGACGGCTCTGCGCACAGGTCTTCGATCTCGCGCCGGGTCGGCGCCGAATCCTGGGCACCCCGCCGCGCGACCGACAGGGCCGCCGCCGCGTTGGCGAACCGCACCGCGTCGACGAGTCCCCGGCCCTCCGCGACCGCCACGGCCAGGCAGCCGTTGAACACGTCGCCGGCGGCGACCGTGTCGACCGGCGTGACGGCGAAGGCAGGCACGTGGCTCGCCCCGGACCGCTCGCGGACGACCGCACCGCGGCCGCCGAGCGTGATCACGGCCGCTCCCGGCCCCAGCGCGAGAAGCTGCCCTGCGACGGCTGCGGCCGCATGCGCGTCGCTCGCGCGGTGGCCGGTGAGCCGCTCGGCCTCCGTTTCGTTCGGCGTGAGGATCGCCACATCGGCGAGGATCGCCGCATCGAGCGGCCGTGCGGGCGCGGGATTCAAGATCACGGGCACACCCGCGGCCTTCGCGAGCGACACGGCGTGCCGCACCGTCTCGAGCGGGATCTCCAGTTGCATGAGCAGCACGTCGGCCGCCGCAATCGCGTCGCGAGCCCGATCGACGTCGGCGGGAAGCAGCCGGTCGTTTGCGCCAGCCGCGACGGCGATGCTGTTTTCACCGGCCGCGTCGACGAGGATCAGTGCCACGCCGGACGGCGCGGCCGCGTCGCGGCCGACGTGCGTCGTGTCGACACCCTCGGCCCGGTAGGCGGCGACAGCCGCATCCCCCATCGCGTCGGCACCGACCTTGGCGACGAACGTGACCTGGCCGCCGGCGCGGGCCGCCGCGACAGCCTGGTTGGCCCCCTTCCCGCCCCCCACGCGCGCGAACGTGCCGCCGATCACCGTCTCGCCCGGCCGCGGCAGCGTCGGCACGCGGACGACGAGGTCGGTGTTGGCACTGCCGACGACGACGATCCGTGCCGGTCGTGATGCCATCGCCGCCACGCTGCGGGGCACTCCGCCGGTCACGGCCCGGGCTTCGCCGGCACGAAGCGGACGTAGTCGAGGCCGAACATCCAGGCCTTCGTCGCCGCCGGATTTTCACCGACGATCTCCACGGCGAGCGTCGCCTTCCCCGGCTCGAGGTCGAACGTGCCCAGCGACACCTCCGGCGTGATCGTCACCGCGTCCTTTTCATAGAGGTCGAGCGGGACCGTCGGCCGGCCGCCGTTCCAGCTGAGCGTCACGATCCCGTAGTCGTGGGCCTTCGTGCAGGCGACCACCACGTCGTACCTCCCCGTCACCGACACCGGCACCTCGAGCACGAGCCGGCCGCCGGGCTTCGCGCCGGTCCACCAGACCTGCGAGTCGCCGCTCCACCGCGCGGCCTTGAAGCTGGCCATCCCCTGTGGCCGCGGCTGGCCCGCGGACACCGCCGCGATGCGCAGCGACTCCCCCTCGACCGCGCCGGGAATCCTGCCATCGGCCGCGAACGGGGGCGGTCCCTCGCCAGGCAGCGGCACCTGCGAGGGATGCCGCAGGTAGGCGACCAGGTCGCGGGCGGCGGCCGGCGCGAGCTGCGCGAGCTGGTTTTCCGGCATCAGCGACTGCGGCGAGAGCGTACGGGTGTCGATGTCGTCGAGGGGCACCGTCACCTGCTCGGTCGGCGTCTGCAGCGTCACGCTCGTCGGCGTCTCCTTGACGACGATCCCCGCGATCGACCGGCCATCCTCGGTGACCACGATCGTCGTCTGGTAGTCGCGGCCCACCACGGCACTCGGGTCGAGCAGGTTCGAAAGCAGGTATTCGAGATCGGCCCGGTTCGAGCCGGTGAGGTCGGGGCCGATCTTCCCCCCCTGCCCGTGCAATTGATGGCATGCCCCGCAGGTCTTGGCGAAGGTGACGCGGCCGTGGGAGAGATCGGCCTCCTTCAGGGCGGCGGGTTTGAGCGCCCCCCGCCACTTCTCGAACTCGGCCACGCGGTCGGCGGGCGTCGCGCGGATCGTGCCCCAGACCTCGTTGAGCTTCGCGATCACCCGTTCGTCGGCCGACTGGGCCAGCCGGCCGACGGTGAACGCCGACAGGTCGCCGCGGGGCACCGCGTTGGCCGCGATCGCGTCGAGCAGCGCGAGCGTCCAGGCCGGCCGCGACACGAGCGTGGCGATCGCCGCCTGCCGGCAGTCGGCCGGCAGCCCCTCGTAGGCGGCGACGAGCACACGCGGCGTGGCGTCGCTGGGGATCGCGGCCAGCGCCATGATCACCTCCTTCTGCACCGCGGGATCGTCGACGAGCTTCTGCAGCACCGGCGGCAGGCCGTCGTCGCGGGAGCTGACGAGCGCCTGGATCGCCTCCCGCCGCTGGCCGAGATCGGCGTCGCGGTCGGCGACGATCGCCCGCAGCCGCGGCACGACCCGCGGATCGCCGAACCGCACGGCCGCCACATCGGCCAGCCGGCGAACCGCCTCGTCGGGATCGGCGGCAAGCAGCTCGTATCCCCGCTGCCAGGCCGACGGCGCAGGCATGCGGCCGAGCGCGGCCAGCGCCGCCACGATCTCCTCGAGCATCCACTTCCGCGCGGCCGACTCGCTGCGGGAGAGCAGCGTCACGAGCGGCTCGTAGGCCCGCTCGTCGGCGGCCGCGCGACGGACGATGAATCGCGACACCGTGGGAATGCGGCTGGCGGCGGCGAGCTCGAGCGCGCGGGCCGGATCGAGCGGCACGAGCGGCTCGATCGCGTACCAGTTCATGAGCGGCAGGTTGTGGTCGCCCGCGTCCTCGGCATGGGCCACGAGCGCCGCCGCGATCGGCCAGCGGTTCTCGAGCGGCAGTCGCTGGACCGCCGAGCAGATCGCGAGGCGGACCACCGGCGACGGATCCTCGGCCGCGAGCCGCGCGAGCCGCGCGAGCATCTCCGGCGGCACGTCCCGCGTTTCCGCCGCCAGCTGGATCGCCCAGCCGCGGACCGCCGGATCGGGGTCGGCGAGGAGCTGCACCAGCCGCTGCTGTGAAAGCTGACCGCTGACGTGCATCGCCCAGATCGCCCGCAGCCGCTTGGCCGCGGTCGGTGCGGCCGCCAGCTTCGCCTCGAGCAGCCGCGGCGTGTCGGCCGCGAGCCGGCCGGCCGCGGCCCTTTCTTGGAGCAGCCGTCGGGCATGCCGCACGAACCAGTCGTTGTCGTGGCCGAGCAGCTCGACGAGCTTCGCGTCGGTCTCGGCGGCGAGGTTCACCCGCACGGGAGCCGGCGCGGCCCGGTCGTAGACCACCTTGAAGATCCGGCCGTTGCCCCGGTCGTGCTTCGCGTTGTCGCCGTGATGGCACTGGTTGCGGTCGTACCAGTCGATGAGCACCATCTGGCCGTCCGGCCCGACCTGCAGCGAGATGAACTGCGACCAGGAGTCGTTGGCGAAGAGGAAGTCGGGCTCGCCGTCGCCGACGTAGCCGGAGCCCGAGGGGGTGAGCCGGTCCTCGTTGATCCTGGCGCCGTGGATGTTGTTCATGAACAGCCGGCCGCGGTAGCGGTCGGGCCACGAGCCGCCGAGGTAGATGCAGGCGCCCGCATGGGCGTGACCGCCGCCGATCGCGTCGGAGCGGTCACGGTCGGCGTTGTTCCACTGGCCGCCGGTCCAGTGCCGGTGGCGGGCGATCGTCTTGATGTCGTCGAACGTGTGGGGATTGAAGTGCTGGCCGGCCTGCCGCTGGTACCGCGCCCCCTGGATCACGTGGTAGAGGTGCGGGATCACGCAGGCGGTCTGGAAGGCGTGGCCGACGTCGTTGAAGTCGACGCCCCAGGGATTGCTCGTCCCTTCGGAAAACACCTCGAACTCGTGCCGCACCGGGTGGTATCGCCAGATGCCGGCGTTGATGTTCGTGCGGTCGGCATCGGCTGTGCCGGGGCGGCCGACGGCCGAGTGCGTGAACACTCCGTGGCAGCCGTAGAGCCAGCCGTCGGGCCCCCAGAGAAATGAGTTGAGCGTCTCGTGGGTGTCGTGGGCGCCCCAGCCGTCGAGCAGGATCTTCGGCGGGCCGTCGGGCACGTCGTCGCCATCGGCGTCGGGGATGAACATGAAGTCGGGCGCCGCGCCCACCCACACGCCGCCGAAGCCCACCGCCAGCCCGCTGACGAGGTTCAATCCCTCGTGAAAGACCTTCCGCGAGTCGAGCACGTGGTCGCCGTCGGTGTCTTCGAAGACGAGGATCCGGTCGCGGGCCTCGTCGGCCGCCACCTTCCGCGGGTAGGCGTAGCACTCCGCCACCCAGAGCCGGCCACGGTCGTCGAAGCACATCGCGATCGGCTGCCGCACGTCGGGCTCAGCCGCGAGCAGCTTCACGGAGAAGCCCGGCGGGCCCGACATCGCCGCCGCGGCCTCCTGCGGCGGCAGGCCGTCTGCCAGCGGCCTTCTGCGCCGCGGCTGCAGTTCCTCCCAGCGGGCCAGCGGCACCTGCTCCCGCTTCTGCGCGTGGACGAAGATCCCCTTCTTGTTGGCGACGACGATGTCGGGCAGGCCGTCGCCCGTCGCGTCGGCGGCGGTCACCTGCACGCCCACGCCGGAATCGTCGTCGACCAGGTGCGGCACGAACTCCACCTCGCCCGGCGCCGGCCGCGTGCACCGAAACCAGTAGACGACCGCCGGCGCCGCAGGCTCGGGATCCCCCTCGGGCCCGTGCGCCCAAAACCGCTTGCCGGTGACGATGTCGTCGAGGCCATCGCCGTCGATGTCGGCCACGTCGACCGCGTGGATCTGCGAGAACGCCACGCGAAACGGGCTCTCGGAGAGCTTTTCGCCGATGATCGGCCGGTAGGCGAACGCCCGCGCTCCGTCGGCCGCCTGGGACTGCTGCCACCAGCCGAGGCCCCAGCCATGGGCGGCGAGGCTCGTGATCACGTCGTTGAGCCCGTCGCCGTCGACGTCGCGGACGTGCATCTGTGCCCCGCCGGGACCGGAGAAGGCGACCGGGTGATGCTCCCACTGCGGATCGCCCGCGAGCGATTCGGGCTGCCGCCACCAGCCGCTCTTGGCGAGGATGTCGGCCCGGCCGTCGCCGTCGACGTCGCCCACGCCGAGGCCGTGCGCGAATTTTCCACCGGCCACCTCCTGCGAGATCCTGTGGAAGGTCCAGGCCGCCGCGGGATCGGGCTTGGCCGCCTTCGCGTAGCCGAAGAAGCCGCCGACCGAGCAGACGATCTCGGGCGTGCCATCGCCGTCGATGTCGGCGAACGTGGGCGACTCGTTGTCGACCTGCGGCAGCACGACATGCCGCTTCCAGTGGCCCGCACCGCCCCGCGGGTTTTCGAACCAGGAGGCGTCGTTGCCGGGGAAGCCGTAGACGAGGATGTCGTCCCAGCCGTCGCCATTGAAGTCGCGGCTCCAGGCGAAGAAGTTGTCGGAGTATTTTCGCGGGTCGAACGGCTTCGGCTCGTAGAAGGCGTGCCGCTCGGTGAAGGCCGGCCCCGCGAACCAGAACGGCCCGGCGACGATGTCGCGGACGCCGTCCTTGTTGAAGTCGCCCACGCCGGCGCCTTCGGCGAAAAACCGCTCGTCGAGCCGCTGCTTCGAAAACGTCACCAGCGGCCTCGTGGCGGCGGGACCGTCGGCGGCGATGCAGGCCGCGGCACTGGCAGCGATGATCGCGGCGCTGCCGAGCACCACGCGGACGGCGGGACGAACGACGCGGAACACTTTCCGGCGGTTGATCGCGAGCAGCATCGGCAAGCATCCTCGGATGGTGACGGCGCACGATAGCTAGGCCGCCGCTCGAACAGTGTCTCATGCCGCACGAGCGAGGGCCATGAGCTCCTGTGCCGGCGTCCTGAGATTATTCACCGCCTCGCCCCGCAGCCGCCAGTCGGCCCAGCCGCGGTCACGGCCTGAGGCAGGGCAGGATGATTCGCGACGGCGTCGCCTGCCCGTGAAACACCCTCTCGGTGGCGATCGCCGTGGCCGCACCCGCCGGCCCCTCGGCCGTGTTGGGGTTGCGGTCGAACAGTGGAAAGTACCCGCCGCAGACGTCGACCCGCAGCCGGTGGCCCGGCAGGATCGTGGCCGCCACCGGCCCGAGGTCGACGGCGATCTCGTAGACCTTCCCCGGCTCGAGCAGCCGCGGAAGGTC
>Ga0214917_10000407_pt1 | contig 56555 bp, 54 predicted proteins | sample LL_1208_BB_MetaG_FD_177983 | JGI IMG/M metagenome (GOLD analysis project Ga0214917, IMG submission 177983) | Freshwater microbial communities from Lake Lanier, Atlanta, Georgia, United States - LL_1208_BB | ecosystem: Environmental > Aquatic > Freshwater > Lake | place: USA: Georgia | collected... | reverse complement strand
CAGAAGCTGCGTTAGTGACAGAGAGATCTCCAAATGAAGCAATTGTAGAGCCTGTAATAGGACCAGTTACATCAAGCCCACCAGCGGCTGTGAGAAGGCCACTGAAGTCGCCCGTTGTGCTTGTGAGGCCACCAGCGGCTGAGAGAAGCCCGCTAAAGGTACCCGTTGTGCTCGTGAGATCTGCCGCACTGAGACCACCTGCGGCTGTGAGAAGGCCACTGAAGTCGCCCGTTGTACCCTCGAGGCCACCCGCAGCTGTTATCGCTCCTCCTGTCACATACAGGCCATTTGATGCCGTGACAAGTCCTGAAACGGTCAGACCGCCGGCTTGCACAGTTAGATCCCCTGTTTGCACAGTAACACCGTCATTGAATTGTGATCCACCAGAAGCTGTAAGGCCATTCTGCACATTGAGGCCATTTGTTGTTTGCAACAGGCGGGTAAATGTCGCACCCCCCGTTGTACCCCATGGATTAGGATTCGTCATGATATAATATGTAGCCGTATCGCCACCGTGAGTTACAGTAAGATCATCGTTGGTTGAGTTTATGCCCCAGCTGCCTTCAGAAGAAGTAGAACCTGCACCAATCCATACCGAGTCAGGACCTACAAAGAGTTCTTTCCAGCGATGAGTTGGGCTACCAAGTGAATACAGATTATCAGTTTTCGGTATAATATCTGCTGCATTTATAATCTGATTTCCACCCATATCTAGGGGGTTATTCATAGGGTTCTGAACAACTTGCGCTGGATTGCAAACGAGCTCTTTTGTGCTCGGATTATACACCACATAGTTGGTATCCTGAGTTGTTCTATTAACTGGAGTCACAAAGAATCCTCCCACACCATTATCCGTTGTTGCACCCGCTGCTCCAAGCGCATTCAGAATAATACTTCCCGCACCCTGGTTGGAACCGGCACCAGCACCAATATAAATCGCACGATCTCCCGTCTGAGTCACACCCGCTTGTGCACCAATCGCAATGCAATCTGCACCCTGCTGAAATCCTCCCGCGCCTTGGCCAATGGCGATCGCATGCGCCCCTGTCTGTGTTGCACCAGCACCAACACCAATCGCGATGACTTGTGGGGCCTGCTGATTCGCTCCTGCATTTGATCCGAGAGCAATAGAACCCGAATACGTTTGCTGCGCACCAGCGTGGTATCCAATTGCGATTGACTCATCGGCGCTGCTAGATTGCTGCGCACCAGCACCCGTACCGATCGCGATCTGATTAGAGCCAACCTGATTTGCACCGGCGTCAACACCGATCGCAATAGCACGATCTCCCTCCTGTGATGCACCTGCACTCACACCGATCGCGATAGCACGATCTCCATTCTGTGATGCACCTGCACTCACACCGATCGCGATAGCATAATCTCCCATCTGAGATGCACCGGCGGCAACACCGATTGCAAGGACTTGTTTACCATCCTGCAATCGGCCCGCCGAGGTACCAATTGCGATCGCAGAATTACCCGTCTGTGACGCACCCGCGGCAACACCGATCGCGATAGCACGATCTCCCTCCTGTGATGCACCTGCGGCAACACCGATTGCAAGGACTTGTTTACCTTCCTGCAATCCGCCCGCCGAGGTACCAATTGCGATCGCAGAATTACCCGTCTGTGACGCACCCGCGGCAACACCGATAGCAATCTGATTGTCCGCCGTCTGCTGCCCGCCCGCCGAGGTACCAATTGCGATCGCAGATTTACCCGTCTGTGACGCACCCGCGGCAACACCGATAGCAATCTGATTGTCCGCCGTCTGCTGCCCGCCCGCCGAGGTACCAATTGCGATCGCAGATTTACCCGTCTGTGACGCACCCGCGGCAACACCGATAGCAATCTGATTGTCCGCCGTCTGCTGCCCGCCCGCCGAGGTACCAATTGCGATCGCAGAATTACCCGTCTGTGACGCACCTGCATCAGAACCAATCGCGATATCATTCTTGCCCTGCGTATTACTAGCTGCACCAGTGCCAATCGCAATAGATGCTACATCCTGTTGGTTGCCCGCAGAAGCGCCAATGGCAATCGCAGACGTACCCTGTTGGTGACCCGCCGAGTGCCCAAGTGCAACAGCGTCATCAGCCGCACTCACGCCGGCATCACTTCCAATCGCTATGGCATACCGCGCCTGCGTAATACCAGAGCCTTTACCAAATGCAATATTATTTCCACCCTGATCTCTACCCACATAGCCGGGGTCACCAGCATTAAAGATATCTGTGTCTACGTTGTACCACAGCTTGTTGGTTGAGCTAATTCCGCTCATGCCATTAGAATACAGAATCTGGAACTCTTTACCAGGAACAGGGGGCATTGGGCCCGTGGGGCCAGGAAGCGGGCATATAATTCGTGGGTTTCCTGAAACATATCTCCGCAGCATTGTCAGATCACTAGACGGCCGCGTGGTCATTCTACAAATCCACCACAAAAATATCATCGGCACTGTGACGATGCCAACTATCGCGTTTATCTGTTAAAAATTCATAGTCACGATCGTACAGGATGTCACGTATCGGTCTCGTTATGATTGTGCGCGATGAAGAGCAGAATATCCGACGCGCGCTAGAATCGGCGCGCCCGTGGATCTCCACATGGGTTATCTGCGACACGGGGTCACAGGATCGCACCCGCGAGATCATTTGCGAGGTCATGGCGGACCTGTCAGGACTGCTCGTAAATAGCCCGTGGGTGTCCTTTGAGCACAATCGGACGGAAGCATTGGAGCTCTGTCGTGACCGCATGGACTGGGCCATTATGCTGGATGCAGATGATAACCTGGCGGGAGCCGTACCACCGGCGGATCTCTGGCCGAAACTTACAGAAACAGTGGACGGTGTGTCTATGGCGATTCATCATGGCGACATACGGCATGTGCGTGTCCAGATCTTCCGAGTTGCGGCGGACTGGTGCTACAAGGGCGTTGTTCATGAGGCGCCCGTATGCCGAACTCGCGAGTCGCCCCGTGTGGCTCAGTTACCTGCAGATTCGTACATGATCACGCGATGTGAAGGGTTTCGGTCTCGGGACCCTGATAAGTATTTGAAGGATGCGTGCTTGCTGGAGGCTGAGTGGGCACGCAATCCAACGAACACACGGAATCTGTTCTATCTGGCACAAAGCTGGCGCGATGCGGGGCGGTCCAAGCGGGCTGCTCAGTACTATCGTGAGTATGTGGATGGCAGCGGAGGCTGGATTCAGGAGCGTTACATGAGCTTCGTCAATCTGATTGAACTTGTGACAGATCAGGATGAGAAGTTACGACTTGCGTGGCGTGCTGTGGAGATCATGCCAAATCGTCTGGAAGTCCAGTACGCGTTGCTCAAGGGCCGGCGTCTGGCTGGCTTGGCAGCAACCCAACAGATCTACGCGCTTGCGTCTGTTGTCACAAATCGCAAAGTGGCAGAAGATATGCTGTTTGTGAATCCAGCGGTCTACGCATGGGGATTTGACGATGAATTCGCGGTGGTGGCCTTTGCGACGGGACACTACCGTGAATCGTATGATGCATCTCTGCGCGCTGCACTGGGGGCGCCGACTACCGAGATGCGCGATAATGCACTGAAGAATGCGCGGGCAGCTCTAGCCGCCGTAGGTTAGGTTGCCGATGGCGGTTAAGTGGGAATTTCCTAGGATTGAGTTTCCGCCAGCTGAGTGTGCAAAAAGCCGAATATTATATGTACCTGCTCCAATAGATGTTATTCCAAGATGGATAACATTCTGTATAGGTATAGTATTATCCTTCGTTTTAGTGTAAGTTATATCACTTGAGATTGTCGTACCCGAAATATCTACCCAGCTCGCAATTGTAGCTCCGTTACCACCAGGACCGATACCTGCTACATTTGCAATAATACTGATTGATCCATTACTTGTTGTTGATAATCTAACAGCAGGAAAGCATTGAATCGTAACGCCGTCAAAAACAGTGCCGCCTGCGGTAAACCCCCAGTTAAAGACTGGCGTTACACCTGAACCAGTGTCTCCTGTTGCACCCGTTTCACCAGTAGCACCCGTGGCACCGGTTGCTCCTGTAGGCCCCATTGGCCCCGCCGGACCCAGAGTACCAGACCCGTTCGCAATACTTGTGATCTGGCCTTGTGGATTGACCGTCACATTCGCATTTGTGTAGGCACCTCCTACAACACCCGTATTCGCAATGCTGATCGTGGCCCCAGCAATCGTGATACCCGTTCCCGCTTTTTTCAGAAGTGAATAGACAGGCCCAGTGAGGCCACCACCCGCCGTGTTCACATTCTGCTGAGCGATTAAATCATAGTCCGATCCCGTGGGACCTGTGCTGTTAACATACCAACCGCCTACGGCACCCGTTGCACCAGGCTGCGGTCCCACAATCACGCTGGGAGATGCAAAGCCACTCTGTGTATAGATAATACCTGCTTGATCAGTGCCAATAGTTGCTGAAGAACCTGCGGGGCCCGCGATGTTTAAGGTACCTGGACCAATGTAGACTTCATTCCAACGGTGTGTGTTTCCACCTATATTATACGTCAAGGATGAGGAGGGGATTAGGGATCCTGAAACGAGAAGATCTGCACCCGTGGATCCGATGGCTGCTGTGCCACCAAAATGAATCGCCGCAGCCGAAATGTCACCAATCACGGCAAGACGATTGCTGGGCGCGTTAAATTTCAGATTGGCACTTGCGGCTATGCCACCTGCACCGTCAGAATACAGAACTTGGTACTGCCCCCCTGGCACAGTTGGAGTGCCACCCGTTGATCCCGTAGGACCCTGAATGCCCTGACTCCCTTGAATACCCTGCGGTCCCATAGGACCAGTAGGCCCCGTTGGACCAACAACCGGATTTGCTGCCAGCGTCGTGTGCACATGTGACGCGGTTGAATCACGAAAGTAGAGACGCCAGCACGCAGCTGCCTTAAAATTAGCAAATATCTTCACACGATATCTGTAGGTCAGATCTGGTAGTACAGTATCTGGGACGTAGATCGAAAATGGAATAATATTCAGCGTAGAGAATACCTGCACGGCACTATGCACTGAACCGATCGCCAGCTGCGTTTCATTCGCACCTAATGCATCTACATAATACACAGCACCGTAGAAACTTACGGATGTATCATCACTTGCGTCACAGTAGAGATTAAATGTCCACAGACCACCAATGAGTTCTGTGCTAATCGTGTCTCCTGGTTTTGTGGTAAATTCTCCCATAAAGACATTTGAAGATACGTCTTTGCTGCACTGTGTCAGATGAGTTTGTGGTAAATCAAATAGCGGTGTCGTATCCAGATTACCGTAGGGTTCAGGAGCAGCGCCGCCAGAAGAATCCAAAAAGAGCACGAGGCCCGTGGATGTTCCCGCGGGACCAGCGGGACCCGTTGGACCTACACACGATTTCACGCATGGTGCCCAGGGATTCAGCATCTTCTCTATCCAAGCGTAATCAAATCTACTGCGTATGGTTGCCACCAGTACCTTCAAGTGCACGGTCTAAGAGGTGGGTTCCGTAGACGGCCCACCAGCGTGTAAACCAGTAGATATGCACACTCTGCATGAGGAGGAATGGGACCCACATCCAGGCCGTGTATTGCCAGCCATCGCATGCAGCAATAAAGAATGGTGCGACGATGCGACACGCGAAGAAGAGTGATCCGAATCCGACGTTGGATCGCCAGAGTGGCTCGAGTTGGCCTAGGCTCCGCACAATATTCGGCATTTCAAGAATAAAGTATCTGGACACCAGTGGTGCGTAACCGCCCTGTGTCGCGACCTCTAGAACTACGATGTAGACCGGATGATGGATCCAGAATTCTAACAGTGACTGCTTGCTCTCTTGATTGAGTCCATTGTGAAGGAGATCCACAATCAGATAGGCCTGCAGAGCATTGATATTCCACTCAGGATTATTAAATATGGAGGCATCGCCCAGTATAAGCGCGATCAAAGCCGCTCCCGTGCAGCATACGGCATTGATAAACGACAGTAGCCACTGACGCTCCTTGGGGTTCTGGCTGCAGGAAGAGATGACCGCCTGCACCGTGCCGAAGAAAAGCAGAGCTGAAAGATACATCGTACCGTGATGCGCACTCCCGCAACCGGTGCCGTCACATTTCGGCTGCGCCTAAAGCATCCACACTGTAAGTATCACAGAGGATGCCGAGACGCAACGCACGTGGCGGAAAAGCCTACAAGAAAGGAAAGAAGTCCGCGGTTTCTACGATGGATGTTCCGCTGCCAAAGTTTGAGAAGGCCGAAGACGGCTGGCAGGACTATGGTCGTGTCCTTCGTCTCCTCGGCAACCGTCGGGTGCTCTGCTATTGCAATGACGGCAATGAGCGTATCTGCCATATTCGCGGCGCCCTGTGCAAGGGGCCCAAGAAGAAGATCATTGAGATCGGTGACATTGTGTTGCTGAGCTTTCGCGATTTTGAAGATCTGACACACGTAACCAACACAAGTACGGGTGTCACCGATGAGAACGGGCCTGCCACGGGTATGGCACTGACGACAAGCAGCGGACGCAAGGAAGTTGCTGATATTCTGGATACATACGATTCGCGACTCTGGGATGAAATCCGCCGGCAACCGAATGTGAATCCGAAGCTGTTCTTGCGATCTGCGCCGAGCGAAAAGGCCGGTAACACAATTCAGCATGTGGACGGTGATGATGATATCTTTGCTAGGGATTCAGGCCCCGCACCTGCCTCTGCTCCTGACTCGGCCTCGGCCTCGGCCTCGGCAGAAGAGTCGGACTCAGATACCGAGATTGACGTTGATGCGATCTAATCGCGTCGGCAAAACCGCTGCGGCGGCCAGAGAATGGAGGCAGCGGCACGGCTAGCAGCGGCCAATTTTGAGGAGCAGGATGCCGGTTCGGGTCCGGTGCATGCGTCACCGAATCTTGGGCCGCTCACGGCGGCTCTGCACAACATCAGCGCGCGCAACTTACACGATATAGGCACCGCGCTTCCCGATGACCGTCAGTTTCTCCGGAGCTGGCGGCGGCAGCTCCAGGAGTGCTTAAACTCACAGAATGCACGCATGATTCGCTTTCTGTTGCACGATACATCGGGGGCGGAGGCTGAGATTGTGCGGCGATGCCAGGATGTATTGTCCAAATACTCGCGACCCACGTGGTCCTTCACGAGCTCCACGCGGGATCTGGCGTTGCCCATGGGTGCCGAAGAGGCGGCGGAGCTGGAGCGGGAACTCGGCGTGTCACCTGCGGCCCTCCATGAGAGCATGCGCCGCGCCGTGCGGCTCTATGTGTCCACAGCGTCGGCTCTCTGCAGTGCGGAGGCGCGTCTGGAGGAGAAACTCAAGCGACTGGAGACCATCGCGGGGCGCATCAATGAACTCATGTTCATGGAGCCCACGCCTGAGCTGGCAGGCCTGGAGGAACCAACACGGGTCTATCTGGACTCGGTGCTGGCCAAAATCTCGGTGGAACCTGAATACCGTGAGATCACGGATCAGTACCGTCGGTTCGTGCAGCTGCGGAGCATCGTGGGGCTCGGTAACTTCCAGCGCGGGCCCGCGCCGTCATGCTCCATCTGTATGACGAGGGAGGTGTCACAGGCGGTGACACCGTGCGGGCACACGTACTGCGATGACTGCTGTCGTACGCAGATGACGGCGTGCTATATCTGTCGTGTGCAGATTCGCGACCGACTGAAGCTGTTTTTCGCTTAGATGCGGCGCGAAATCCACTGCGGCGCCAGCTTGGCCGGCTGAATGAAACGGGCTTCCTGTGCCGCGAGAAATTCAGGACTCCAGCCGTATGCATCGGCTAGAGTCTTGAGATGGCGCTGGGCTCTCTTTGTAAACAGCGTCACGAAGAACCGACGGAGTTGGCTCTCGGTAAATTCGGCGTGATTCATCGTACCTGGGGGCGCGTCGGGGGGCACCCAGGCCCGCAAGTTTGGCACTTCACGGCTGCTGCTTAAACCGCAGGCTAAGAAGTAGGGACAATGGAGGACCTTGCCGCGGATATGACACCCGCCCAGTTGCCAGGCCTGGTAAAGGAATGGATGACGCTGAAGGATGAGATGCAGGCACTGTCTACCGCGGTCAAGGAGAAGCGGAAGCGCATGAAGATTGTCGGCAGCATGGTGCAGGCGATCATGAAGAAGAATCAGCTCGGTCAGCTCAAGACATCGGCCGGTGCGGTTATGACGCGTACCAAGAAGACGAAGGCGCCGATGTCCAAGAGGTACTTGCTGTCGGCCCTTACGGACTTCTTCAAGGGAAACACGGAGATGGCCAAAGCGTGCGCCGATTTCCTGGATCAGCATCGCCCGCTCAAGGCGGCTGAGAGTCTGTCACTGGAGCCTCCAAGTGCATAACACTGGTCGGTAACAGTAAACTGCGTTCGCTGGAACCGCCGAATGCTTAGGCACCCCCCTCCAGAAAATCCTAGCAACTAACAGAACCCCATGTACGGCCTCGTTTACTCCAATATGGTTAACTATGCCAAGAAGGAGGGCTTCGCATCCGGCGGCTCAGCGGTTCCCATGATCGTCGCGGTCATTGCCATTGCCCTGCTCATCGTGGTCCAGCTGTTCGTTATTCAGTGGCTGTGGAACACGGTGCTCGTTCGCGTGACGACCATTGCGCGCCCCATCCCGAACCTGCTCTATGCGCTGGGTCTTCTGATCCTTGTGGCCATGGTACTCCCCGGCCACGTGAGCACGGCGTAAACTGCTTCACCAGTTTGAAATCTCCTAAGCCCTGTGTCTCTAAGACACGGAACTTGCGAGTTGTGTTAGTTTTGTGGCTGCCTACGCCTTCGGAGCCGCGGAGATGCCCTGGTACTGGCTCAGATCCGCCGTTTCCTCGGGCTCCCAGAAGCCGGGGTCACGCGGACCTACAGGACGATCCATATGGGGTCTCTCCTGCCGGCAAAAGTTCGTCATGGCCCAACGGAGGCGGCTCAGCACAGCATCCAACTCGGCTGCAGCGGCCACTGCATCCGCGCCTACACAGAGATGGCTCACCAGTTCGTGGCCGCGCTTGCTGAACTTCTCCAGAATGAGATCCACGTCGCGATCTTGGAGCGCCTTGGCGTGGCAGCGTCCCACGATGCTGGACGCAACATCCATGTCTGTACTTGTGCGGAACTGGAGAGGCTGCGTGCGAATCAGACCGGCGGCCGGAGAGGTGATATCCGCATCCATGCAGCAGAGCTTGCTCAGAAGCAGGCGAAGCTCGGAGGCATCTGCATCAGTCTCAGGCACCTGGGCGAAGCGCGCCAGGAGCTTCTGCGCATCCGCGTTACGGTCGGTGCAGGCGGGGCTCAGCGTGGGATGCACGGCGGCGATCGTGAAATGCTCGGCACCAACACCAGCACCAGCAGCAGGCTTGAACTGAACCAAAAGGAATGCGAGGACTAACAGAAATCCGATGCCGACATACAGTGCGTACATTCTCTAAGTGGGTCAACGATTAACCCTCCAGAACCTCCGCTGCCACGCCGCCCGCGCCGGCCACACCCGTCGCCGTCGCCGCCCAGGAACGTCCCAGCTCCTCAAAGATCGCACGGGCCTTCTTTGCGGCCTCGGCAATGACCGTGCGCGCTAGTGTTCCTGCGTCACCTGTGACACCCTCGCGAATACCCAGACGCAGTGTCATCTCGCGCTTCAGCGGGTGACGGATCTTGTATCCCGCGAAGGTGATCGGGCTATCAGGTGCATCCGAGTCCAGATAGAGTTCCGTGAGAATGGCCTGCAGTAGACAACCCAGCGTATGCTCCTGTCCCTCAAAGATAACGTCAATACCATTCATACGACTATCCACAGGCTGAGTTCGGATCCCCAGTTCCTCGTTCGGTGTTTCGGCAACCGTGTAGGGGTCCACAAGCTTCACGACAGCGGCGATGCCCTCTGCCACCACATCCTTCACGGGCCGAATCCCCACTGACTCCACCGTAAAGTCAAACGAGTTCGGCTCTCCGCGCTCATCCACCAGGAAGCACCGCTGAGCCGCCATGGTGCGCCACTCGGCACGGAGCTTGTCCAATGCCTCGGGTGACTGCGCCGACAGATCAGGGATCTTCTTGTAACCCGCAACCCACTCCTTGAAGAACTCCTCCTGGCGCACGGCATCGGTATCGGGGGTGTTTCCAAAGGAACACTGGGCCACGGGGCTGAATCCCATGAACTCCCGCCCCGTGCCAATGACGGCGGTGGCCTTGAGGTCAATCTCCTCGGGTGGCTGTTCGGGGTTCCATTGAGGGCGCAGTGTCACCAGGAGAGATGTCTCACCGGTGATCGGGTCGGCGGGAAACATGGCCGCAGTGGCCGCAGACGGCAGATCTGTCCATTCTGCGCCTTCGGCAGCACGCTCCCGAATCACAAAGTCGGCCGCACGCACGTGACGCATAGCCGCCGTGCCAATGGGCCCGCGCTCCTCATTCTTGACGCGGAGCACAAACTCGTAGCGCGCGGGATCAAACTCATCCACGCGGACCACACCGAGAGGCAGCAGCGTCAGGCGATGGGCCAACATTTCATTGAAGATCACGGAGGTGTTCTTCTTGATCTCAATGCCTGGGTCGGCGCTGTTCGTGAGATCCGCACGGAACCCCACGGATCGCGTCTCGGTAAGAATACAGCGGCGCAGTGTATTTGCGACCGTCGTACTCGTGCCTGTTAGTTGAAATGTGGCACGGATCTTGGTCTCAGGGTTCGTCAGGAGTGCAGGGCCCTCTTCAGAGTAGTTGGTGAACGACATCGTACTCTCTGTGGGTTACAGTGGCTTTAGCCAATCACCTTTGCTGCGGCAGCCGTGCAGTGAAAAATCCGGCCGGAACAGCAATGAGCCAGCCACCGCACCTGTGCTTTTACAGTGCCCGATGCAAGTATTCCGCCATGTTCCTGGAGGCTCTGGCCAAGACACCCTTCGCGAAGGAGTTCCGCTTCGTCTGCGTGGATCCTGGACCGTCCGGACAGCGACCGCCGCTTCCGGCATATGTGCGCGCCGTGCCGACGCTGATGATCCAGGGTGAGCCTAGCCCACGGACCGACAATGAAGTTGTGAACTGGCTGTCCGAGCGTCGGGTTACGGCGGGCGTCGGGCCCGGCCCCGATGATGGTCCTGCAGCAATCGGCGGAGAAATGGCGGGAATCGGCGATGAGGGATGGGCCTACATTGGAGAAGATACGGGAAGCGCACAGGGGCAGCGGGCGCGTCTTACGAGCACCATGGTGGGTCTGGATAACTTACACATGATTATGGCAGCCAATGGAGCTGGCGGTTCGGCGGCGCCTATGGCACCTGCGGGTAATGCGGGACCCACTGCGCGCCAGACTGCGAAGAGCAAGGCATTTGATGATCAGCTGGCGGCCTATGCTGCGGCGCGCGATATGGATCTGCGTCCGCGTGGACCGGGTGGTGCTGGTGCGCCGCCGCCAGGGTACCAACAGCAGATGCAGGGTGGTCGCAGGTAAGCGACCAATGCGGTCAGAGGCTAAAGTGAGACGCCCGTATCGTAGTAGATGTCCGGTAACCCTCTGGCCGCCTTCTGCAATCAGCTCGTCGCATTCTTTGAGGATCTGTCCGAGACGTATCCTGAGGAAAAAGACATTGGCATGGCGCTGTCAGCGTTGAAGCTGATGAAGCAGGCGAATCCACGCCTCATCCACACATTCTTTATGGAGCATATCCATACCGAATTTGCGGATCACATTCTTCAGGAGAACGAGGAGTACATTATCAAGCGCGCGCACGAGATTCTGAACTCACAGTACGCCGAAATCAACTACGCATTCTGGATCTTTGATAAGCACTGGGGCACAATGACGGAAGACAACAAGGAGCATGTGTGGAAGTACATGAAGTCACTTATTTTGCTGGCGCGGCGAGTTCCGGCGACCTCGTGAGCACCGTGAAGTGTCAAAGTTAAGAGCATGGCGCAGAGCGCCATAATTGTTTTGGCACTTCATCGTTAACGTCACAGTGCCAGAATATCAAGTGGTGTACCCGCCTCTGGCGGGTACTGTACTTAAGTTCGCCAGCCGCAACGCGGCCGGCGTACAGCCCCCTCGCGCTGCGTGGGGCGAGTTTGGCACTGGACGGAACTTCTATTCGGCTGCGGCTGCGGCTGCGGCTGCGGCTGCGGCTGCCTCCGCCGGTATAGAGGCCTCAGGGGCGCCCAGAATCGGAGTAATATCCTTCTCGGTCGGCTTGTAGTTAACAAGGAGGTACCAGAGATACAGTGGCCACGACTGTTCAGCTTTCAGATCAACAGTTGTACCACCCCGCAGCGCGGACTCTACTTCAGATAGTAACCGATAGCTTGCATCGGTGGGGTTGCTCGGATCCAACAGAGCGGCGAACTTGGCCGGTGTTAGTTGCTCAATGGGCGTCCCCGATTGTTCAAGATACGCGCGAACAGTGGCCGATACAAGCCGCGCATCTTTCGTACTGAATGATACATTGTCCAGATTGAATCGCGCCTCCTCTTCAAGCCCCTGATTTCCTTCACGATGCTGAATCAGAGGTAGCGTGAGCGCCTCGTCTTTGAGTTGACCGAGGGTATAGTCAGCCGCTGCAACGGCCGATTCTGTTGTTTTTCTCTGTCGTTTAGCCACTGTTGCGACTTCTGCGAGCCACGTCGTCAAATCAGTGACAGCTCCGCCTTTCTGCTGCTGCTGACGACGCGTCCGACGCTGCTGTCGCTTCTTAAGACGACGACGTGTGCGAGTCCTCCGTGCCATACCTTACAGCATGCGGTGATTTTCGGACTGAAATGTGTCCGAGAACCAACAGAGATGTCCGCTGCGGCTGCAACTGGTTATGCGCAGACTCTGCGCTCTTTCTGTGACGAGATGCGTGGCACGTTTCCCGAACTCACGGGGGCGATTGACCGGGCGGCCGCTGTTTCTCCCGAGCAGTTCTGGCGTATGTGGAAGAATGCTCTTTCAATTCTTGTGGAGAAGGATGCCGAGAAACTGCTGGGGGAGCGCAAGGGGTTCCTTGTGGGTGCCGTGCGGCTGACTCCTGCTGTGTGGCAGGAGTGCTCGGCGAACACGCAGACGGCTATCTGGCGTTACCTGCGAACTCTAGTGCTAGAGTCTGCCATGGAGATTTCACTGGATGGCTTGGATCGTGAGACACTGGGTGGCCTGCAGACTATCCTGTTGGCAGAGCGGCTGGAGAAGGGCGGCAAGGACGCACAGGATGCGACATCGGAACTGTTGGAGGAGGGGCTGTCGCACATGAAGCCGCTCATGGAGAAGCTCAAGGGGATGCTCGGCGGATTCATGGATCTTTCGGGACTCGGCGACTTCAAGCTGCCCGAAATCCCGGAACATCTGCGCAATGGGCGGATTGCACGACTGGCGGAACAGTTGGCGAAGCAGTTCAAGCCCGAGGATTTCGAGATTGATCCTGCACTCCTGGCCGGTGACAATGTAGAAGAGATCCTCAAGCGCCTGGTGGAGATGTATCAGCGTGATCCGACAATGCTGATCGCGGGGGCAAAGCGGATGGCTGACAAGATCAAACGGCAGATTGAAGGCGGCTCTCTGGATCGCGAGGGGCTCATTGCTGAGGCCGAGGAGTTCATGCGCATGTTTAAGGAGCATCCGAGCTTCAAGGAGGCGATCTCCAAGTTTCAGGATATGACGGGCGGTGGCGGACTGGGTGCACTCTTTGGCGGCGGTGACGACGGCGGCAGCGGGGCGCCTTCCGATCGTCTGCGTGGCGTGCGCGAACGTCTTCGTAAGAAGATGGAAGCGCGTAAAGCCAGCGGAGGTCGCGGTTCCAAATAAGCGCCCGTGTTAAGGGATGGCATCGTGTCCAGCATTTTGGCTTCAGGAACCGTCGATACTCTGGCAGCAGGCGACGGAGTTCTTTCCATTTACGGAGAATGATAAGCGCTGCACGGCGGCGGCTCTGAACTCCTTTACCCGCTTCGGTGTCTACCTCGGAATTCTTCTGGCCGCCGTGCGCTTGGAGCCGCTGTGGCTACTCGTGGGCGTCGCCTTTGCCGTCTTTGCGGCCGGCGCGTGGATTTACATGGAACAGCATGGAGCCACACGGGAGGGATTTGCAGACACAGAGGCACCCATTGTAGACCCGCGCGCTGTTGACGGTGCCTATGAGCCCGATATCATTGGTGCGGAGGGGCGGACCATGCCGACGGCGGCAAATCCGTTTATGAACGTGCTCATCTCGGAAATTGCAGATAACCCGTATCGGTATCCGGCGGCGTCCGTCACAGGTGCCAATGTGAAGCGCCAGCTGGACGACTACTTTGAGACCATGTTTGCCAGTGACCCCGGTGATGCCTTCCAGCGGACACAGAGCCAGCGTCAGTGGGTAGCCATGCCATCCACAACTATTCCGAATGATCAGGGCGCACTGGCCGATTGGCTGTATCGCGTACCTGGGCAGACCTGTAAAGAGGGAAATACGGCAGTCTGCAACTTCAATACGGGTGCCGAGGGACTGCCGTGGCGGGAAATGCGGCCACTCACGTGACCGCATTACGCTCGGCGCCCGCGCCTCGGAAATGCGCCCACTTACCTAAGCGGGCACATTACTCTCGCTGCTATAGCAGCTCGGAAATGCGGCCACTAACACAACACCATCAAGCAACTCCGCCCAGGATTTTACAACTCCTCAAGCAGAGATGCAGACCTATCAGTTCACACGGGTGCACGACGATCCCGCCAACCAGGCTGTGCAGAACTCCGAACGTCAGGGACCCGGTGTCTACCAGGTCACGAATCTCGTGCCGCCCGTCCGCGAGGCTATGGCCACTGCCTACCAGCAGCCTGTCATACCGCCTGCCTCCGCCAGCCGTGGTATCTCCAGTACGGCCATTGACGTAGACAGTGTGCTCCGCAACCATGCGATCCAGACGAACTCCCCCCACTGCCCGGTGCGCGGCCGCGTGCAGGCCCGCCCCTTCGCCACTATCCCCTACATGGGCCGCGGCAAGGGTGACGCCACCCTGGAGTCCAAGCTCCAGATGTCCGCCATCATCCGTCAGGGCAAGGATTGCGGCACGATCTCCGACACATTCTACGAGAACCAGTTCACGCCGCTGATCCCCTACGTGGCGCAGAATGTACAAAACCCCGTCCATCTGATTCCCGAGGTGGCGGCCAAGGGATGGGTACGCAGCGGCGTTCCCTCACGTCAGTGGGTTCGTGACATGAACTGCTAAACCGCAAGCCGGATTATGGGGGGACTTGCAGAAGCAATTGAAACGTGCATAGAAAAGCTGTTCCGAACAGTTTTTCCATGGGATGAAACGGATGAACAGGTGGCTCTACGCGTCGGATTCTTTCACTTTCTGTTGTTCGCGTGGACGTGCTCCTATGTCGTCATTTATTGTATTCACGGCAAGATCTCCCAGATCGGCTGGTACATTCTGTTCGCCCTGTTTGCGTATCTGACATGGCAGTTCGCCGTACTAGGTCACTGTGTTCTCAGCGCCATTGAAAAACGTCTGGCTAATCACTACATCTACAAAGATCTCTGGACAGTTGTGCTGCAGCAGTTCGGCATTCAGAGTGAGCGGCTCAATCGTTGGATTAACATGATTCAGAGTATCGCGTGCTGCGCGGAACTTCTACGACCCGAGTTTTTCATGCGGACTATCAGAGGATGTTTCAGCTAGGCGCAGCGCCCATTGTCGGTCTGCCTCCAGGTCGTGTTGGTTCCGAAACGATTGCCGGTGGATACTCCATGATCCCCCAGAAGTACTACAACGTGAACTCCGCGCGAAATGCGCTGGGTCTCGTCGGCGGCAACGAAGTCTCCATGGCCACCGGTAACCTCGTGGATCTGGAGTCCGATCTCCGTGGCGTCACGCGTGATCTCTCGCGCGTGCCGGCCAAGAAGTACCAGCCCATGTGCGCTCTGGGAACAGCCGGCCCTGAGCCGGCACCGGCCAATGCGCTGGCCTCGGTGACTGGAGGCCCCTGTGCTGACTGGCCCACGAAGCTCGTCTTTGTGGAGCGTGCAACGAACCGCCTCATAACGGTCAACACGGCGCCTCGTCATCTACCGACGACCCAGTATGTCTCGTACCCCGGTGTGCCGGCACCCGAGCCGTTCAAGCAGGAGGTGTACGGGGCTCCGTGGCGCTTTTAGCAAAGCACCGGTGGTCACCGGCTCTGCCGGCGACCGTGGCGGTTCTAGCCACAAACGTGACCGTGCACAGCGGTCACGGGCAACCGCAAAATACAATGTCACCAACAGAAACCATGAATCCCCGTGAGATCCAACAGCAGATAGATGTTCTGACCACTGTTACGAGCCCCGGAACATCTATGATCACGATCCTGTGCGCTGCCGGTCGTGACCTCGTCTAGGTAAAGGCGTTGGTCGCTTCCGAGAAATCAGCAGCGACCAACATCAAGTGCCGCGTCAATCGGCACGCCGTCTGCGACTCACTCGTCGCGTGTGAACAGTACCTCAAGCGTCTCCGATCTATGCCCCCGAATGGATGTGGCATCTTCGCCGGTGGCGGGGCTGTGACCTGTGTGGAGCCCTCCGCACCCCTGCGAAAATCCGGCTATTTCTGTGATGCACGCTTTCATACCGAGGATCTCGCAGCAGCGAACTGGAGCGGGGGACATCCCTTTGGCATCGTCGTTCTGGATGGTAACGGCGTTGTCGTCGGTATCGCGGATGGAACACGTCGACGCGTCGTTGCCCGTCGTAGCGTATAGCCCTGCCACAGAAGCATGGACGCGGCGGGCAGAGTTCTGTTCGTTTCCAACGGCTGGCTGAAGAAGCCCGTGCTGTCTACGTGACCAAGTGCCTGGATATGACTACCTCTGCATTCCTGGAAGCGGGGCAACCAACAGTAGAGGGTCTCGTAGTCGCCGGTGCGGGTGACCTCAAGCAGCGCTTCGTCATGGGGCTTCCATCAGCTCTGCGCGGCCTGGTCAGTAGAGTACATGATATCGGCTACGGCGGTGACCTCGGCTTTGCGACGGCCTGCTGTCTCGCAGAGAAGGCGATGGAGAACTCACAGTTGGCTGCCGACGTGCCGCAGTGGAACGCCTGGAGACGGCCATTCAGCGCGACCTCGGCCTCTATGCATTCGGCGTCGCTGATGTGGAGGCGGCACTGGCTGCGGGTGCTGCGGAGCTCGTATTGCTCGGGCCTGCCTACGCAGAGCACCGTGACATGGCACTCGCTTCCGGTGCATCTGTCATTGACATTACTGACGTGACTCCTGAGGGTGCGCGCTTCATCAACGGACTTACAGGTATTGCCGCACTGCTCCGTTGGTCGTGTCCTCTGCCGTCAACATCCGCGGGTGCTCTTGAGGTACCTGCTGCTGAGGAACAGGCAGAAGAGCGGGCGGGAGAGCACTCCGAATTTGACTTTATCTAAAATCGTGAGCGACCGTTAGAGGAAAGATGGATGCCGCTGTAACACCCGCCATCGCAGAATACATGTCAGCGTACATGCTGCGGGGTCAGCACTCGGGTGACCGTGCCATGACACGCTATCGGCACGATCTCGCCAAAATGGTGGAAAACAACGAGATCTCCACCGGCCCTGGTCGCTACGTCCTCGGCGCGCCCAATCGGTACGGCAACGCGACCTTCGTGGCCAAACCCACTGTTTTGAATCAGCGGTGGGGTGCCGCGCACGACATGTCCAGCACGAAGACGGATGTGGAGAGTGACCTGCTGAATCTAGGACGGCCGAGTGCCCGGGTCGCGTGCGGGCAGTACACTCCTGAGGAGGGTGCAGCGCGCCGTCTGACTGCCATGCCCGAATCCGATTTTCCGCATACGTATGAGCGCCTCGTGGATCCTCCGTGCACCCTGCGCGGCAGCGGCTGGAATCGCTGGGAGTGGCTCTGTCAGAACCCACAGGAGAACGTGATGGTGCCGTTTGAGCACCAGGTCGTCTCTCGGCGGGCGGCGCGTGACGGTGTCTTTGCGGGGCTCTCGGCAGGCGTATCCGCAGTGCATACCGAGCCCCTTGTCTGCGGCACCCAGTACGTCGCAGTGGCCGTCCCCGTGCCGCGCGCGCAGCCGGTCGGAGCCCCTCGTAACTTTAGCGACGGCGTGCCCGGTGCGCCGCGCGTGACGTTTGATGCACCGCCACCGGCGCGGGAGCGTGTACGGCCGGAGATGGTCGCGCCGGCAGCAAAGAGCAATCCGCTGGGCACACCGCGGGCGCCCCCGCGTGCCGCTGAGGGTCGGGCTCTGGAGCAGCTGCGTGCCGAGACAGGTGTACTCTCCGCTCCGATGCCGTTCACCGAGTACATTGGACAGCACGAGCCGGGCCATAAGTAATCCGCAATCCTTCAGAGATATCGTTAGCTATCAGACGGGAATTTGACAGCTCAAGATACTACCGTCCAGTGCCAAAGTTAAGTAAGTAGCGAAGCGAAGTACGTACTTTGGCGGACGATAGCTAGAAGTGGTAAAAGTTAAGCTGACCGACTGAAAGGAGGTGGGCTTAACTTTGGCACTTCACGGTATTTGTGGCCCAGCATGCGGAGCATAAGTTCCATTAACTTTGGCATACCACGGTAGAGAATGGAAGTCCTAGCACTTGCAGGCCTACTGGGTGTCGGTTACGTACTCACACGAAATAAGGAGGCCGCGGAGCCTGTTGGTGCGGAGGAGGGCTTTGATGGCAGCAATGGCAGCGATCCGAATGGCAACGGCGAACCGGCGTTTCCACCCATGGGTGGCCAGCCCCCGCAGCTCTTTCCCCAGAGTCGTACAACGCCCGAACAGGGACGCCTCCCAGGACTGCCGCTTGGACCGACACGCGGCGCCGATGGTTCGCTGGATCTCTTCTACGAGCTGCCGTCGGGTGGCTCGCTGCCTTCCAATCCCTACGCTGATCAGGATCTCTATCAGCGCAAGCTCATGTTCTCGGAGCCTGCCCCCGCGATTGTGCCGCAGGCACCGTCAGGCGCCGTGACGGCCCAGGTGCGGATCAACACGGATGGCGCGGAACAAGCACCCGTCTATAACTCGGGGCGCACGGTCATCTCACCATTGACGGGGCTACCCATGGCCGCCGATGAATTCACGCACAACAACATGGTTCCGTATTACAAGGGCACAGTCAAGCACAACATGAAGGATGATGCCATGACGTCGCGCCTGGATTACATGCAGGGTGCGGGATCTACAACGATCGGCAAGCGCGAGATGGCCCCCATGTTTGAGCCCATCAAGGCGCCCACGGGTAACATGAACGGTCTGGAAATCGCCACGGACTTCCTCCAGGATCGCCAAATTCTGCCAACGAGCCGCGCCTACGAAAAGCCCGTGGAACCCACGCGTGTCGGCCCGGGTCTGGATCAGGGCTACTCGGCCTTCCCCATCGGCGGATTCCAGCAGTTTGAGACGCTGGAAATCGCGAAGCAGCGTGCCACCGTGGACGACCTCCGTGTCGCGAGCAATCCGAAGTTGACCTACGAGATGCCCGTCGTGGCCGGCAAGTCGCTCAACAGTCTGCCCGCCCCGGTCGCCGAGGTCCGCAAATACCGTCCCGATACCTTCTACATCAACGAGGGCGTGGAGCGCTCTTTCGCCACACCGGGCGAGAACTCCAAGCCCATGGAACGTGCGGCGCAGGTCATGAAGTTCCAGCAGCGTGAAGAGACAACGGTGGAGACATTCGGCCCCGCGGCGATGGCGGAGTCCAAGGCCACTTACACCGTCCCCTCCTTCCGCGCTCCGTTCGCCAATCAGCTGGATGGATTCGGTTGGCGCAACGCGGATGGTTCCACGTACGGTGTAGCCGACACGGATGCCGTGAACAATGATTTCGGTCGCGCGGGTGTGGATCTGCCGACGAATCAGCGTAACGTGGTGTCGGAGCGCACGCACCGGCTGAATCTGACAGCGGCGGGTTCTGCGAAGGCCATGCAGGCGTATGATCCGGATGACGTGCTGCGCACGACGATCCGTGAGACGACGGGTGCCTACGACTATGCCGGTATCGCCGGTCTCGCGGGTGCGCCTCAGAAACTGACAGTGTATGATCCGAGTGACATCATGAAGCCGACGGTGCGCAACACTCTGGCGGAGCCGGATAAGGCACTGAACGTCACGCGGGCCTCGGCAGGCGCGGCCCCCCAGCTGGTCATGCAGGATGCCGTGCGCATGACGACCAAGGCGCTGGTGGGCGCGGAGGCGTACAATGTCAGCCCCGCGGGTCTGGCGCAGGGCGGTGCGAATGGGGACTACACGGCGGCGTACAATATGCGCACGAATCCCACGAAGGAGGTCATCTCCAGTGGTCGCCGGCCGATCGCGGGCAACGGGTCCCTGCCGCTGTTTAACGGTGAGGACTACGTGAATATGACCTATCGCAAGATTGATGCGGATATCATCAACGACCGTGACAACACGTCGGATCGTGTGATCGGGCTGCCGCCTGGTGCGGAGGCTCTGGGTATCCAGCGCCCGCGCCAGCCGTTGAAGCTGGATGTGTCGGTGGACCGTAACATCCACGAGATTCTGGACAGCCTGGATAATAATCCGTATGCGCTGCCCGTGCACAGCATTGCGTCGGGGCTCGCGGGGCCGGCAGAGATTGCGGCGGCGTATCAGTGAGGGCGGGGCGGGGCGGGGGGGCCGGTAGCCATGGTGTAGGTCGGGCTACATCTTTTGCGTTTAAAGCCGTCACTTTGAACCTCCGGGCAGAGAAATGACCTACACTGTCTACATTCCTGACGCTGAGCGTGGGTCTACATCCTACACTCAGAGGCAGTTTGACTCCCTAAAGGCTCTGGCACGGTGGGTGATGGATGCTGCGCTGGAGGAGCATGTTGAGAAGCTAAACGAACGTTTGGAGCCAAGCGAGAAACTAACAGCGATGGCACCACCCGTTGTAGTACTCTGGGAAGTGGATACCGATGAGTGGTTTACCGATGCATCTGCATCTGAGTGGGCAGCGCCTCTGCGAGAGCGCGACTGGTCGACTCTTGCAAAGAAGTATTTAGCAGAGATTGAGCAGCTCTTTGAGTTTACCATTACGTCCAAGAAATACAGGGAGGCTCTGTCGCAGGATGATCAGTGGTGGTTCAAGCAGCTTGCTCGTGAGCATGCACCTCTTTTTGCGGAGAATCTCTTTCCCGAGACGCAGGTACGTTGGGAGCTCCTTCCTGTGGCATTCACAGAAGCCTGTGCAAACGAGCTCACACAAGGAAATAATAAAAAGGCGGATAACTATGTGACTCCTGTACATCGTTTTGCGAAGGATGCATTCACCCTCCTGCATTTTCTACGGGCAGGTCAGCGTCATGCAAGCTGGAAGGATGTCACGCCGCCGGCAGAGGAGGGGCTTGCTTGGGGCTCCACAGCAGCAGAGAAAACGACAGAAAAGCTTCTTACAGCGTGGTGGTCCGGTGCGAAACCCAGTGATGCTGTGCGTGAGTTTGTTTTGCGGGTGATTGTCATGCGTTACTTCAAACAGACAACGACAACCGCCACCACTGTAGGCAGCGCCGAGTTTCTGACTGCATATACCGAGTGTGTGCGCCGCGTTGGTGCAAAAGGAGCCCTTCCTGCTGGCTTCCTGGATTGGGCCACGCGCGGCACATCGTTCAAGCACTGCAAAGCTGCACTAACATCTCTTGGCATTGCATCAGTTCGCCGTGCCGACGGTCAGAAGTACACCAATCTGGAAGAGATCAAAGATATTGTGAAGGAGACCTGGGTGTTTGAGGACTCGCTAGCAGATGCTTACAGCGAGTCGGGGATGGCTTCTTATGAGAACTGGGATACACTTACGCCCACATCAACCTGGGGGACACCTCTCGCAGTTAAAGCGATAGATGGAAACTAACAGCAATGGCCACTACCACAGCCGCTCCGCTCTTACCCGAATGGTCACGCCTCGGTGAACTAACAGGACGCGCTGACCCCCCTCATCTGATTCTGTCGGGTCCGACGGGAACCGGTAAGAGCGCGGCGCTGCGTGCGGCACTGGCGGGTCGTGTGACCATGTGGCTGCGCTGCGGCGGCGACACGTCGCTGCGGGACTCACGGGATCGCATCAAGGAGATCGCACGACGGCGTGTGGAGGAGGGGCGGGTGGCCTGGATCGTGCTGGAGCACGCGGATCTGCTGCACACGGATGCGCAGGCGTTTCTGCGCCGTGTGATTGAAACCGCACTCGGTGCCACGCGATTCGTGCTGGAAGTCCGTGATCTCGCCGCCATTGCGGAACCGCTCGTATCACGCTGTGTGCTCTTCTATGCCCCACAGCTTCAGCCCTACGAGATTCGGGCCGTGATTCAGCGGGAAGTGCCAGCGTGTCCCGTGACGGTTGCTGATCGTATCGCAGAGCAGTGCGGAGGCAATGTACGATGGGCTCTCTTGCAGGCACGCGGGAACAGCGATGGATATCTGGCGACGGATCTGCCTCGTGCTGCTGATGTGCGGGACTGGAAGGATCTGTTAGTTGCAATGGAGGCACTGCAGGCTACCGGATCGTCACCACGAGCCTGGCTGGCAAGTACGGATCCCGTGTGGGAGCGCCCCGGCGGAGCCGAGCCGTGGGCACTCTGTGCTTCTCTTGTGGCACGGCAGATCCAGTGACCGACAGTGGCACGGTCTTCCGCTACGGTCAAATGAACGACATATTCTCCGGTCTCGCATTCAGAGAATGGAGAATCTGGCGACCTATTCTGAGGCGCGATCGGAATACACCAAACAGCTGGCGACGTTCATCGTCCCTTCGCTTGTGGGCTGGTTCCAGACCCTGTGGGCGCGCAATGCTGCGGATCGCAATCGGTGCATGGTACTCTTCCAGAGCGAATGTGAGGAGATCCCCCGCTGGAACGCCGATCGCATTCACGACGAGGTCCGTGTGCTGATTGAGCGCACTGGTTGTGACTACATGGAGGAGCTCGTGACGGCCGTCTTCATCGCACACACCAAGGTCCTCACGGCGGTGCGCCTCGGCAAGAAGCAGGCGGAGCTTTCTATCACTGTCCCGAAGCTGGATCACTTTGTGCACCGTGTCTTCCGTGAAGCCGCGCGTGCCTTCTGGAAGGCCCCGTTCCTCTTTACGGAGAATGTGCCCGTGATTGAGCGCCAGAAGAACGTGCTGCAGATTGAGGCGCTGGCTACGGAGGCCATTGCGACGGCTGTGCGCTCTATGCTGCCCGTCAAGGAGATCTTACAACGCTATCTGGAAGTCGACACGGAGGAGATTGATGAGGAAACCGAGCCCGTTGCGGTACCAGTAGCAGGGGCGGAGAAAGAGGCTCCTGCTGCTGCGCCGGCTGCTCCTGTTACGCCTGCCCCCTCTGCTGCAGCCACAGATGTATCCGGCGCGCCTGCACCTGCACCGGCCATCGTGAACATTGATACGGAGCCGTCAGTGACCTTTTCGGACTATGATGCCGTGTACGACGAGGACAAAGGTCGTCCCGAAATGCGATTTGCGCCAAAGACGGGGGAGGAGGCTAACGAAGACGATGATGATGCTGCTGACTGGCCTTCCGATCGCTTGGAAATCAGTGACACTGCGAAGCCTATTGATCTAGATGATGCGGAGGACCTGGAGGCACCAGCGCTGGCGCCTGCTCCGGCACCACCTAAAAAAGAGATCAAGGAAACGCTGGACGACGATGATTTCATTGCGCTGGAGTGAGTAAGGCGCGGCATAGATTGTACCAAAAAAACCGCGTGTTTCGCAAAGATGGAAATACAGCAGATTGTCATCTTCGCGGTTCTGGGCGCGATTGTTCTGTTCATTGTGGCCGGTGGCCTCGCTTCTATGATGGATCAGGAGCCTGACGCTTCTGTGCTGGGCGGTGGTGCTGCTGTGGGCGCCGCACTCGGTGCTGCAGCGGGCTGGCTGAGTGGTTCCAAGGGAGTTGGGTTACCGGCGGCGTTGGCTTCGGTGATCCAGACGGGTGGCGGTGATGAGATGAAAGTGGGGTTGCCCGCCTTTTAAGGCGGGCGTACCGGTACCTCAGATGTAAAGATGCGCAATGCTGGCATCCACAGCAGCCTTACGCTTCAGGAAGAGATCCACATGATCCGTCTTGAGTGTAAACGGCAGAGCGAACCCCTTGATGCTGAACGGCACCTTGGCGGGATCGTTGTAGAAGCGCAGGAGATTTAGCTTGCTGATCATCGTCTGGATAGACCGCTTCAGCTCACGGACACCGCCCTCATCGCCCGTGTAGTGCTCAATAATGTACTGGAGGATCTCCTTACCGAAGCCAACCTTCTCAAACAGGTTGACCTCGTTGAGCGTCTGAGGCACCAGATATTGCTCCGCAATCACGAGCTTCTGCTTCATGTCAAAGCCGTTGACCTGGATGTTGTACATGCGGTCACGGAGAATGGGGTTCACGCGCTCGTGGTTGTTGTGGCTGAAGATGAAGAGGCAGCGGCTGAGGTCCAGGTCAATGCCCGTAAAGTACTTGTCCTGGAAACGGTCGTTCTGGCTCTGATCCGTCAGGTGAATCAGGAGATTGTTGATCTCCTCACCCTTCGGCGTCTCTGACACCTTGTCCAGCTCGTCAAAGTAAATGACCGGGTTCATGCACTTGCTCTTGATGAGCACATCCACGATGCGACCCCAGGTAGAGCCCTCATACGTGTAGCTGTGACCATCCAGAAAGGAGGCATCCGTCGCACCGCCGAGGGTGATGAAGTGGAAAGGCCGACCCAGCGCCTTGGCCACGCCGTCCTTGATGAGTGTTGTCTTACCGACACCAGGTGGCCCATGAATGCTGAGCACGTTACCCGCAGCCTTGGGGTTCGCGATCCACTGACTTACGAACTGGAGGATCTGGAGCTTGGCCTCCTCGTGACCGTAGATGGCCCCGTCCATGTGCTGGCGCACGGAGCTCACGAACTTCTGACAGGCCTCGCCACCGTCCTCCAGCTTCACGGGCAGATCCTTGTAGACACCGAGAGGGAGCTGCGTGTATCCGTGGATCCACTGGCTGGCCTTGTAGTACTCTGTGCTGCTCGGGTCAATGTTCTGCAGCGCTTGGTACTTGGCCATCGCCACGCGCTCCACTTCGGCCGGCACCTCCTTGGCCAGAATCTGGAACTTGAGAGGTACTGTCGGTTCTGCGGGGGCCACCTTTGTCTGGAGCTTCGTAAGGAGACGATCCTGTGCTCCTGGGCTGAGGCCCTTGAAGTAGCCAATGTCGCGATCAATGTCCTCCTCATCGGGGTCCACGTCGGTCTGTACGAGCTTCACGAACCGACGGACATTCTCGGGCTCATTCTTGAGCTTGTACTTCTTGGGCTTCGGAGGGCCTTCGTCGCCACCGAGGTCACCGATGAGAAGGCTGATACCGCCGTGACGAGGGCGTTCATCTTCGCTCTCCTCGTCATCTTCCTCCTCATCATCGTCCTCTTCATCGCTGTCCTCCTCGTCATCCTCTTCCTCCTCCTCGTCCTCCTCGTCCTCATCCTCCTCGTGCTGGATGATGTCATCCTCATCATCCTCCTCGGACTCCTCCACAATCTTCTTCTTGCGACTCTTCTGCTTCTGCTCAGCCTCACGCTCCAGTTTCTGCTTAATCTTGCTCTCGGCCTTCACAGCAGCACGACGGCGCGGAGGGCGGGCATCCTCATCCTCCTCTTCACTGGATGCCTCTGCACGATGGCGACGCGGAGGAGGAGGAGCAGCCTTACGCCGACGGGGCTTGAAACCACCACTACTCTCTGAAGAGCGCCAGCTGCTGTCAGGAGTCTCCGTGCGATCCTCCTCTGATTCGGAGATATATGCAATCAGCCCCCGGATGTTGCCACGGCTGTCCACCGACGAATCATCGTCATCGTCGCGGTGATCGGGGCGGGCCCGCCGCTTCTGGGGCTCCTTACCCTTCTCCTTTGCCTTCTTGGCATCCTTCTTCTTGTCATCGGAGTGGCGGTGTAGGCGGGGCATTTTACTCTTCGTAGTTGTTTGGTCGGCCGGGGGTGCCCGCGGGTCACTTTTGCGGGTACACAAACGGAGGCCATGAGATAGAGATTTCAGGATTACGCAGTACGTTACGATGATCAAGTGAAGAAGGAATGGGATCGCGATTTGGCTGTAGCTGAGTTGGGATTAAATCTTTAAGAACATATGTGCATTCAAACACGTTGGGAACATTTGTACCGTTGACAGATCGCAGCCCACAACAGTTATTGGCATGAAAATGCACAGCAGTGCAAATTTGGAATTCAACTTCTTGAACACAGCTGCCTCACGTAAAGAGAATGGCCTATGGAACTCTATAACAATCTGACCAAATGCGCACAGTTCATCTGCTGTAAAGGATTCTAACCATGGGATTTCGGCACCTTCAATATCCATTTTCAGAAACAAAGATCCAGCCGGTACACCGTTCATATACTGACGGAGACTACCTGGTTGAATATTCTCCTTCTTCCATTCTACACGAGAATCGGAAACGGGAGCTGCACGAATAGTCCCATCATAAGCAACACACTTCACTCCAAATCGCTTACAAAAGTCACTTTCAAAAGATAAGTCATTAGCAATACCAGCGGCCAAAAGCATGGTATAGTTCTTACCAGGAAGATCTATAATGACATACCCCCCCATCATATTCTTTGCCTAAGCGTGACTTTGGAAAAGTGGATTGATAGACTTGCAGATGTGATAGGTCCATTCTATTGAAGTATCATTTTTAGCTAAACAGCTCCACAATGTCCATGAGCGCGAAGCGGGCCTTGGGGGTCAGCGACGGGGCACCGGTGCGGTCCATTGCCAGCCGCACCTGATTCATTGACATGCGGCCACGCAGAAGCTCGGTACAGCCCTTGACAAGTGACGTCAGGCAGTCGGCGTACTCCTCACAGAGCTGCTGCTGATCCTCCTTCTGGCGAGCTGCGCTGAGACTGCCGAGAATCGTGTTGGCCGTGCTGGCAATATCGGCGGCCGTAAGCTGACCTTGAATCGCGACCTCGGCAAGGAAGGTCGCGTAGCCACGTCGGAACTTACGGCGTTTGCGAAGGTGCAGATACTCGGCATATTCGGTGCTGGCCGCGTCTGGCTCCTTGGCCGCCTCGTCAAAGACAGCGACAAAGCGGCTGAAGATGTTACGGAGCTCCGTTGCCAGATGAGGGAACGCCGCGCTGAGCTCTGTAATGAGACGCGCGTAGAGCGTGGTAAAGGGTGGCTCTGCGGCGGCCTTCTCAAAGACGAGCTCCACGAAGCCGGTCAGGAAATCCGTTTCGCCACTGTCCAGAAGCTGCGTCAGCCAGCCCTTGGTCGCATCGTACGTCATGGGGCTGAACTTGTTCATCTTGTCGCGAATGCGATCAATCATGCGGTCCTCCACCGTTGCATCAGCGCGGGCCTTGTTGCCGAAGCGAGGGCGATCAGCGGGATTGCGGCGCGGAGGGGGTGCACCTGTGCGGGGCTGCCAACCACCGGCACCCCCCTGAGGACGCTCACCACCTCCAGGATAGCCGCTGCGCTCACTCTGCGAGTACCCGCTGCGCTCACCACCTCCAGGATAGCCGCTGCGCTCACTCTGCGAGTACCCGCTGCGCTCACTCTGCGAGTACCCGCTACGCTCACTCTGCGAGTACCCGCTACGCTCACTCTGCGAGTACCCGCTACGCTCACTCTGCGAGTACCCGCTACGCTCACCACCTCCAGGATAGCCGCTACGCTCACTCTGCGGATACCGCTGCTGACGGTCACCGCCACGCGCTCCCCAGCCACCACCTCGCGCTCCCCAGCCACCAACCTGATGCTGTCCACCGCCACCGCCACCGCCACCTGCCCCTTGCGGGCCTCGCCAATTCGTCGTGAACCCTCCACGAGTCCCCGACACTTCCTCCACCGGCACCTTCAGCGCCGCGATCTTGGCACGGACATCTTCGGGACATGCGATCGCACGTTGCATGTGCCCAAGAGCTTCGGCCAGACCGGGAGGAAGCGTGAAAGCAGTGGATGAAGCCATCATGGATACCTTGTGCAGAGAATCGTTTAGACCAGCAGACATCGTCGTCGTCATCGCGAACTCAGCCACCACCTGCGGTCACCCCAAGGTCAAGTTTTGCGTGCGGCCTGTAAGCGACACATGGAACTCGGCGCCCACGTTCTGCGTGATCTCAACGTTGCCGGCCTCGTAGAGGCCTTTAAACCCGCCACCAACGTCGGTGCGGCTCATCTTAAGGAGCTGCTGAGTGCCCCCACGACTGACACGACCGAACTCCAGATCCGTCAGCAGCGGATTCGCCACCTCCGCGAACTGCTGCGCGGCCCGCAGCGTGCCGAACTTCTGGCTGCCCGCGATACGCTGCGAGCCGCCGAAGCCGATGTGCACAGCGTGGCCACCGCCGATGCCGATCCGCGCAATGCCGAGTACTATACGCAGATTCTGTGGTCACCGAAATCTATTGCGGCGCCCCTGAATGAGCGCGGTTGGTTCACCGAGGCCATGGTGTTCTTTCGCACGCTCTTCCTGCCTGCGGTTTCAGTGATCCTGCCGATCTTCTTCATCGTGGCACCGTTGGTTCTCTTCATGATCGTCAACGGGCAGCCGCTAAGCCCATCGAAATATCTGGAGCTGCTGAGCGCCTCCGTGCGGAAAGCCGTTCCCAATATTCTCGGACGCCCACGGTTTGCGGGACGCGGTGGCGCTCTTGAAATCGGTGAACAGGCCCTCAACGTTGGAATGGGCCTCGCGGTGTTCGCGGCCTCCATCTGGAATCAGATTTCCGCTGCGACCGCCATGCGCCGTGTGGTGGCCGACATGCGATCCCGTGCGGAGGCCACCCAGCGATTCGCCGCAGCACTGGCCACGGCCGAACGCATCACGGGCCTCGTGGGTGACTGCGGGACCTGGAGCACGAACACTCTGGAGGCCTTCGGTTGTGCGTGGAACGCACCCCAGCGGGTGACGGCACTTCTGGAAGCCGCGGGTCACCTAGATGCGCTTCTGTCAGTTGCTCTCATGCGCCGCACATGTTTCGTGGAGTACGGGGATGTCAGCGACGGCCTCGTCGCGGAACGCCTCTGGCATCCTGGTGTGCCCGCAGCCGATCGCGTATACAACTCGGTGACCATCGGCGGACCCAAGAAGGCCCACGTGCTACTCACAGGACCCAATCGGGGCGGGAAATCCACGCTGCTCAAGTCCCTCGGTGCCACTGTGCTGCTGGGCCAGACGCTCGGCATTGCGTTTGCGAAACGAGTGCGCGCTCCTGTATTCGTCTGCTTCATGACCGCGTTGGCACCGGCGGATGTGTTGGGGGAGAAGAGTCTGTTTGAGAGTGAGATTGACTTTGCGCGGGATGTGCAGGCGCGGCGGGGTCCGATGTTCCTCATGATGGACGAAATCTTTCACGGTACGAATGCGCACGACGGTGTGGAGGCCGCACAGGTCTTTATGGATGATTTGTACGCACGGGCGGATCCCGTGCTGAGCGTGATCTCCACGCACTATATGGAGCTGCCGGCGCGTTACGGGAAGGTGCATACACAGAATCTCTGCCTTGCCGCCGCCCCCGATGCCGCAGACCCCGAACGTCTCGTGTATACTTACAGACTCCGTGAGGGTGTCAACCGGCTCTCCAGCGTCCGAGAAATCTTGCGGGAACGCGGTCTGCTGGCCTCCTAACCCGCGGGAACCGTAAAGTGCTAGCGCACTTTAGTTACTGCGTTGAACTTCGCAACTAACTTTGGCACGGGACGGTAAAGCATGACGCCGCTCGCACTGTCCATGGAATCTATCTTTCTCATCCTCAGCGGCGTGATTCTGGCCGCGGGCATTCTGTACTGGTTCTGGAGTCACATTCAGCTGACCCAGAAGAAGGTCCAGCTGCTGGAGAATGCGGTGTTTGAGCTGCGCGGGATGCTCACGGGGCGTGGAGGAGAGGGCACTCCTCCGGGTATTGGGGAGGCGGCGGCGCAGGCGCAGGCACCTGCTCCTGTACCGGAGCAGACGAGGCCCTATGCGGATCTCGCCGACGATGACTGGGAAACGGATGCACCCAGCGACGATATTCCCGCACTATCCACGCCTCTAGAGGCGCTGGGTGGCAACACCGTGACGATTGTTCGCGAGGATGCACCGTCTGATTTCCCGGCTGCCGCGTCCGCTGTGGCAGAGCCCGAGAAGACATCAGAGGAGTTCCGCGAGCTCTTCCTGCGCGAGAGCCAGTCGGCTGCGGCGACCCAGGGTCCCGTGACACCGGCATCGCTGGAGTCCATGCCCGTGAAGGAGCTCCGTCGCCTCGCAGAACAGCGCGGCATCACCGGTGTCAGTGAAATGCGCAAGAAGGAGCTGCTGGCCGCACTCCGTCAGCAGGTGCCTGCGGCTTCTGCTGATTCTGCCTCTGTCGCAGGCAAGCTGGATCTGACGGTGGAGCAGGTTACGGGGAGTGACGAGATCGGCACGGATGCGATTCCTCTTGAGTAATTTTGCCAGCGACCGGTAAGGGATGTCTAGCGTGCAGATTCCGAATCCGCGGTATCCAGGTGCGCCGGCGCGCATGGCCGACGGACGGCTCTTCACGGATTATCGGCAGAACTGTTCGCTGCTACCGGCGCTCGGCGCAGGCCAGTGGTCGGACTGGGAACGGCACCAGAACATGAAGCGCAACGGGCTCGTCTATATGCATTCGGATCGGGGTGCAACGGTCATGCGTGCGGCTTCTGTTGGTTGTGTGGATACTATGGTTCCCGAACTGACTAAGCGTGTCTATAACTGGGATGGCCCTGTAGAGCTGATGGGTCATCCTGCTGGCATCGGCACGGGTCGTATGTATCTGCCTGGACGCACAGGGCTTGTTGCGGGTGACCCCGATGCACTCGCAGCGGCAACGTTTCCCGATATGATTGGCACATTCTCCACCAATATCAATGTGTATACAGCGATCCCCCAGCGGCCTCCTGCTGTCATGAATGCGGGCCCGGCACGTATGAATCGGTATTCGGCGCCGTACGGTAACTAAGAGAGCAGCCACAATACGTTTAGCACAGGTAACCAAAATTACTGTGCTAACTGTAAGGATGTCAGACCCCAAAACTGCTGCTGCTGCTGCTGCTGCTGGGAAAAAGAGGGGAAGAAGTGATGGTAGGAATCTAACAGGCTATGGGTCTAATCCTAACGCTCAACCTTCCAAAGCAGCAGCAGAAGCAGATGGCGATGGTAGTGGGCCAGTACCCTCTCGTAAACCAACTCAGCAGCCAGCTCCCGCAGGGACACCGGCAGCAAAACTAGGCAAACGCTACACAGATACAATGTCATCACGGCGTTTACCAGAGCCAGAGAAAGCTCCACGGCCCGCTATTAGTTCTGACTCAGCCTCGCATGCTGCTCCCGATGGGTGGCAGGCAGTAGACCAACTTCGCGTAGATACATATACACAGCCCGCTAACTCAGATGCAGGTCGTTTTGTTGCTTCATCAGTACAAAGATTAGCAGACCAACTTCGCGCAGATACAGATACACGGTCACCACAGCCAATGGAAGAAGTTCAACCGCCCGCTGCTAATCCTGTCTCAGATGCAGATGATGTTGCTCCACCAGTACAAGAATTAGCAGACAAAGATAGCTCCGCAGTTACAGGGTCACCAACGCCAAAGGAAGTTCTAGCGCCCGATGCTGATGCGGTTCTGGAAGAAGAACCTGCTGGGCCAGCTGCTATGCCAGAGGTGCGCAATAAGTTCGTTCATACGGTTTACGAGTTCAAAAAAGACAAGAATGAAAAAGATGGCCTGGCGCTTGCCGACACGGTTCACGATGCGTGGCTGGGTCTGCGCGGTGCAGATCGTGTTGATCGCAAGGCAGTGGAAATTCGTACTGCTGTTGCCAAAGCATTCAATCAAATTGGTATCTGCCCAACAATTGACACAGCAGTATGCTTATCAGAGAGGATGGATGCGAGAGTTTTCGTCAGTGATATTGAAGACTCCACGATTACTTACTTTGAGACAAATTCCAACTATATTTCACCAATGGCAGCGAATGCACAACTCACATATGCAGAAATACGTGATTATGACGATTCTGTAAAACTAGGAAAAGAAAAACGCACAGCATTTGATTCCATTAAACTCCACAATCCTCGGAATGATCCAGATGATGACATTATTGCAAACAAAGCTAAAATAACAACGTTTATGTTGCAGTTTCTTCTCGACACAGCTGAAGCAGATATCTATATGACCTTTGACGCCGGTGCCGACTTCATCGGTAAGCTCTTCTCTGAACACGAAAATGTATCGGGACTGATGCTTCCCCAAAATATCGGTGACTCTGCATCCACTTCTACTCGGCGACTGGGCAAGTATGAAAATCTCTATTATTTCCCAGTAACAGATCCCGAAGAGAAAAAATTCAAAGGTAACAACAATGCGCTAAGCAGAAGTTATCTCAGAACATTTTACAAGAACGAGGGCTTCTCTTCTGAATTTCCATTAAAGTTTAGTTATGGTGTGGAGGTTGGTGACAATCTGGAAAGGAGTGTTGAGATTTCCTATGATACAGGATTCTCACAGGGCCCCTCTCTCAACTATCTGTTAGAACTGCTGCTCCAGATTCAAAAGGGTGGCAATTTATCATCCATTCACCCTGATAAAGCCCAGATTCTGCGCATAGGTGATATGGTCCAGAACGATGAGGAACTTAAGAGACTTATTAAGCGATTCGCTGGCGCATTCTTCCTTGATGTAAAGCGGGGCGGCGATCAGGATCAGTGCGAAGCCGCGCTTGAAACGCTGCGCGGTAAATTCATTGAGGCAGGTAAGTTCCTGATTTTTGTAACCATTGACCGGCTGTGTGCGCTGTATGCACGCCTACTGGGTTTACCAACGATCTGGCACAATGACACAGAGATCCGTCTCTACAAAAATAAGGTCACTGATCGTGGACTAAACCCTGCAGACCAGGCTGTCTTTGCAGCAGAACAGGCGGCAAAGAAAGAAGCTGCATTCGGTGCAATGTACGATTTTTATCGTAACGCGGAAGAAAACAGGGAAAAACTAGTTGCGTTTATGGCAACTGTGTGTACCGCAATCAAAGAGGAGCGTGGCCTGCGTCCATTACAGATTAATCGCCTTGTGGACATCTGGCACCATCTCAACGCATTCAACGAACGTTGGGCCGAACTGCCGGCTGTAACGGGCGATCGCGTTACCGACATTACGAAATTACAGCAACACTTTGCGACCTCGGCGCCGCGACCTCAACAAGACGCCGCTGCTGTTGGTGCACGCGACTTGGCTCCCAAAGTCGCAGAAGCCGGCCGTCTCACAGAAATCAAGGGCATTATTGACGGGCAGGCAAATAACCTGGCTAATCTCAAATCACTTAAAGATGCTTTGGAGATTGCAAATCTTGCCGTACTTGCCAAACACGAAGCATTTAAGACCTTTGAATCACAGACTGTTGCTCAACGTGGATTTAGGAAAGTAGGCGATGAGTATCGCGTTGCTAAAAAGGCACTGGAAGACGCAATTAAAGCGGAGGAGGCCGCCAGAGACGCAGCCGACGCTGCAGTCGCCGCGAAACGTAACGAGATTATTAACGAGATTATTATTGCGACTATACCCGAAACAAAGCGCAACTTACCTGAATGGTATATTGATCTCATGATCGCAGCAGTTCAAGATTATGGGGGCGGCGCTGCGGCTGCGGTTGCCCCTGATAACAACGTGTCCTTTGGCACACAGTTTCTCTTGGATATGCATATGACTTTGTTGATTCCTGAGGTGAAATTTGAAATCAATTCGGATTACAGTTTTCTGAATTATTCTGATAAAGAAGCCGCGAAGATGGAGGCAGCGTTTAATACTGCTAGTACAAATTTCCGCGATGGAAAACGATTTCGGTCCCCTCTGCCGATCGCAGCACAGGCAGAAAGCTACAACGCCCAATTGGATAGTTACCTGTCTACATTCTTTGACAAGGTCCAGGCGGCAACCGCGCGTAACTCCCTGTGTCTGTATCCTAATGTAGCCTTGGAACAGATGCCCCTTATTCGCGTGGCACAAGCCGCTTACCTGGGATATGTGAAGTGGCTGCAAATGGATGAAGCTAAAACAGCAACAAACCGTGATCTTACAAAATATATTATCGATCTTGCTACAGAGGGTTCTGTGTGGCTACAAAAGGTCTATGGGAGTACACTGCCTGCAGTATTCCCTGTAAGCGCAACACCAGTACAATGCCAAGCTGGTGGTGCATATTCTGACGCTGCTGGTAACGCAATACGTGAGATGGCAGCGCGCGCCAGTCGGTTTATTAACTCAGAGCTTGGTAGGCTCTACCCTGATCTCGTGAAGCGCTTTGCCCTGGATCAGCTCATTACGCATTTAGACATGGCCACCTCAGAGAAAAATAGGACCTATCTTCTATATGCATATGAGTATGCACTGGGAGTATTTTCTGACGAGACTGCACTCTCGACATTCGTTACACAACGAGATGCAGTTAAGGCTGCAACAGACGCAACTATTAATGATATAAAAGCGACGCACAAAACTGAACTTGAAGCTCTAATTCTGAAGCGCTTTGCCCTGGATCAGCTCATTACGCATTTAGACATGGCCACCTCAGAGAAAAATAGGACCTATCTTCTATATGCATATGAGTATGCACTGGGAGCATTTTCTGACAAACCTGCACTCTTAGGGAAATTCGTTAAACAACGAAATGCAGTTGAGGCTGCAACAGACGCAACTATTAATGATATAAAAGCGACGCACAAAACTGAACTTGAAGCTCTAATTCCAGAAGTAGCAGTGTCAAATGATGCTACCAATATGGCAAAACTAATAACAGATATGAATGGGCCAGTCGCAGATTCTCTGGTAGATGAACTTGTCACATATTGGAAACAAAACAAAGGTGTTGTGGATGATGACTCAACCAGTGCGATTACTACGCTCATTGACCCATTCACAGAAGATGGAGGTGGGCTCAAGCTGGGGTACCCTTTATTTTTACTTGGTGATGGTGCCGTTAAGGGTGCGTTCCTTGCGTACCTGGAGGCTGATAAGGCTACTAACTTTCCCAGCCGTCTATCTGCATATGCACTGATTGCACTTACATTCATAGATGATCTGCTCAAGGGGCGCGTAGCAAGCAGAACGTCCTTGCTCCTATCACGTGTAGCAGCTGGAGCAGATGCTCTACCGGCTGCTCTGTCTGGGTTCACGCTTGAAGCGAGTTGGGGACGGATACCAGCGTTAATACGTGACATTCTCATTCAGATTCAAGCTGGTAGAATTTCACGAGAAGCGATTACCCTTGCCGCTGCAGGCGGTGCTCGCCACCATCGTCGTACCCCTCGTCGTCGCCGAGCCAGCAAGCGTCATACGCTCCGCACGTAAAGGATAGTAGATCATTCAACGTTCATGCAGTTTGCAACCGTGTAAACGATGAAAATGTTAGTCTAGTGTATTTTATAGATAGGAGGAAGGTCGATTAACCCCGTCTGTTTACAGGCGGCCCTCGCTATCGCTCGGTTGTGGCTGTGCGCTATGCTTACAGCCGAGGGAACCCGACCAGGTTGGCACCCAGACCGAAGCCCGCACCCTGGCGTGCCGTCAGGCCGATGCTCGGGGCCAGGAGATCCAGCAGAGCGAAGGTGACCGCGGCGACGATCGCAACCGCCAGGATCTCCTCCACATTCAGCTTCTTCTGGGGGATGATGAAGGTCGCCAGCGCGACGGCCAGACCCTCCAGGAAGTACTTGATGGCGCGTGTAACGAGCTCAGTTACAGTAAAGCCGTCCATCTTATACTGACCGCTGCGAATTTTGTCCGCGCCGGCTGCGGTCAACCACCACGAGTTAAAGCACCCCCTTGTCTAGCAAATCAACATGGCAACCGATGCAGCCGACAAGCCCCAGGTGTTTCTGGAGTCCGACGATGAGATCCGGGGGCAAAAGTATGTCTGCCTGAGCTTCCTGACCCCGAACCGTGGTCTCCTTCGCCGGAAGGAACTCTTCTTTTACAGCGAGTTCCTGAATTTCTACGCCTTGGACTACAAGATCAAGGCCACGGAGTCCTTTGTGCTGTCTCAGCTCCGGGATCTTCAGAATGCCCTGTCGGACGCCACCCTGACCATCGCCAATGCGGACTTCAGTGACGTGTCCGGTGCCGCGGCGGTGCGCGCCGATGTTGTTAAGAAGCTGGATGCCGCCCGTGGTGCACTTTCCCAGAAGGTTGCCGGAGATCTGGAGGCGCACGTGAAGGCCAACATGAGTGACTTCCGTGAGAGCACGATCAATGAGGAGTATGAGAAGTGGCTCGTCGTGAACCAACAGAAGCTGGAGGATCAGTTCCACAAGGACAACAACTTCCAGACGACGGTCCACGGGCTCAAGGTTCGTGGTGTCTATTCCACGCACGATCAGGCGGTGGCGCGAGCCAAGGCGCTGAACAAGAAGGATCCGTACTTCAACGTGTATGTGGCGGACGTCGGTGAGTGGCTGCCGTGGGACCCGAACCCCGACGACGTGGAGTCTTCGGAGTACCAGAATGAGGAACTGAACAAGCTCATGCAGTCCTACAAGGAGAATGCAGCCAAGCGCGAGGCGTTCTTTGAGGAGGAGAAGCGCCAGAAGGTTGCAGCAGCGGCGGCGGCTGCGCAGGCATCCAAGGAGGCCCAGGCGGCGGCCAAGAAGGCGAAGGCACCGATCTTTGGAGAGCAGGATGCAGAGCAGACGGGCGCAGAGGCAGCAGCGTCAGTCTTCAATGATGGTGGTGACCTGGCGCTGGCGCGCAAGAAGGAGGCCGCTGCGGCTGCCCCGCCTGATACTATCCAGCTAGCGTAATTAAGCATTCTAGGTAGAGGGAGATGGCACACACACGCAAACATCCACGTTGGAGACGATGCAGTCGGCGGCAACGAGGAGGTCAGTTAAATTACCAAAACGCGTTTGCGACATCTGCCAAACATGCCGGCAAGTATGTATTTTACGCGGTACGTACACGAGATGTACCCAGGGGCCCCGAACTTACTGCCGTAAGCGCAGTGCGCCCCCTTCCATCTGTTAGCATGGAATACATTCTAACTCATCGCGAAGATGAATATACATTATATTTCACGGAGGGCGAGCGTGTTCTGTGTATACTGAGCTTCGCATTTAAGTATGATGACGTGGCAGCAACCGCTGAACTGAAGATGGTGTCTTGCCCGAATAAGCCGACTAATGTATCTCTTCGCCCCGTTTCAGCAGTAATGTTTTATCGTCTAGCAAGCATTCTCCAGAAGGCCGGTATCCAGTATATCGCATTATCTGTTGCGGCAACAGGAGACCGCTTCTGGCGACTTATGGAACTCTACGAAACATTCGGATTCAAGTGTGTTCCTGTTGACGAACACTATGAAGCGAATATTGGCGCGGCTGTCACGCACTTACAGGATGATCATATAGGTAATGCATTTCTTCAAGAACAGCGTTTATCGAGGGCACTAAGGAATGCACGCGAATATTACTTACGGTGCTCTAACATGGTAGCGCGCGTACCCGTCGTGTCGGCAGCAACGGGGGCTATCCTGGGTATCTGAGCGGGCGTATCACACATCTCACACTCGTCTCTGTAGCTGCGATTAATGAACGTGCACGCATCGCACGTCCAGCAGATAACGGGGCGCTTACGGGAAACCCGTACTGCAAACTCCAGAGAATCAATGTAGGACAATCCGTAGCGGGGCATCATACCAGGCCACCTGCATGCGCAGTCGCTTTCAATTTTGGCTGGCAAAACTGACAGCCCCCGCACGTGATTATGTACCCAGTACGATGATCTCGCCGCTCCGCCTCTTCATTGCACCCACGTCATCTGAGTTCGCCGCGCTTTACCGCAATGCAGCCGATGCATACAATCAAACCCCGTACGCCGAACGGAATTCGGGGTTTGATGTGTTCTCGGATTTCTACGGTTCCACGATTCACGGAAATGGTACACGGTTTGTACCACAGGGTTGTCGGGCTCTTGCCGTCACTGCAGAAGGTGATCCGCAGGCCTACTGGCTCGCTCCACGGTCATCTATTTCTAAGACGCAGTGGCGGCTCGCGAATTCGCTCGGCCTCATTGACGCCACGTATCGTGGCGTCGTTACGGCTGCATTGGACTCACACGGCCACGAAACGTTACTGAACGAGGAGCATCAGAAGCGTCTCTGTCAGCTCGCTGCGGCGGACTTGAAGCCGTGGGCAGAGGTGATTGTAGTCTCCGAGTTGCCTGGGCCGGCGACCCTGCGGGGAGAGGGCGCTTTCGGCTCTACTGGCCTAAAGTGAGAGCTCTAAACACGAACAGAATGCCCTCCTTCCTCCAGAATCTCCAGTGGCGCCGTGCTATCAAGAAGTTTACGCCTGGCCCTCCTCTTGATACCACGCCAATTCGCGATGCGATTGTCGCGGCCCCCACGAGTTTTGGCCTCCAGCCATACAAGGTTATCGCGGTTCGTGACCCTGCCACAAAGGAGAAGCTGCGTGCTGTTAGTTTCGGGCAGCCCCAGGTCACCGACTGCGATACGCTCTTCGTCTTCTGCGCGCGTACAGATGCTGAACAGCGCGCTGAAGAGCATTTGGTGGCCACGGGCGCCGAGGGCATGCGCGGCATGCTCATGGGCTTCCTGTCGGCGATGCCGGATAAGACCGCATGGGCCGCACGACAGACGTACATCGCCCTGGGGTTTGCACTCGCCGCAGCCGCAGAGGCAGAGATCCCCAGCTGCCCCATGGAAGGTCTGATTCCTAGTGAGGTGCACCGAGTGCTGGATCTGCCGGCGAATCTCCTGCCTATCGCGTACCTTGCGACGGGGCATGCGACTCCTGGGGCGGACGGGACGTACCCGCGATTCCGCTTCCCTGCGTCGGATTTGCTTGGATAGACACTTTAGTGTCGTCATGAGGCACTGTAGTGGTAACCCAAGCCGCAGCCCACTTCGCATCCTGCGCTGCCCTTTCAGCCAAAAGAGACTCTACCGCCGACGCGTTCTCGCGTGCTAACTCTGTATTGCTCGGTTTCGTGTAACCGGAACCGACCTTTTCAGATCCAGGGCACCGACCACGACGGCAACTCATTTTGTTAGTTCGCCAAGATCTTTTCCATCGCAACGATGAGCGCGTCTAGTGCAGCAGGGCCGCGCTCAGTGATACCATGAAGAAGCTCTTGTACCCGTACCTCTCGTGACCAGATGGGCTCGGGCATCTCCTCAGATGACTCTGATACGGATAACGTGGCACTATCCTCCATCACCAGCTCAGGGGGCGGAAGAGGCATTTCCTCTTCCTCACTAGAAACAGAGATAGTGTCTAACGGTGACGACAGCGCCAGCTCTTCTACCGCTGACACAGTAGCAGGTACCGATACGGCTACAAGGGGCTGTGTGGGCACGACAGAACGCCCCCTGCCCTGCATATAGTCGCGCAGTTCCTCTGCACGCTTGCGTCGTATGTGCGCGACAAGGCGCGACAGATTGAGCGGCATGCTGCCCCCATTGTGTTGGTTCTTATTCTCCTGGATATTGCACACCCTGTCTTGATGGTTATCCTGAGATGACACAGGGTTGTAGCTTAGCTCACTCTGCACAAGGCCGAACAAGAATCTGGACTCTGGGTTACCGCGAACAGAGGAGTTCTTGAAATCTGGCTGCGGGAAGGTGCCAATGAGCTGATTGTTACGAACCAGCTTCGTCTCTACCCAGAAGGGTTCATCCGACCCAACGAACTGTGTCAGATAAGACTCCTTTGGAGCGGCACCGGAATCTGGCATGCTCGGCGCAGCATCGCTACCGAACACGGCAGGATCCTTGCGGAGTACAGTGGTATGCACATAGGTACCTACCAGCGTGTACCCGTGCGTACCCGTTACGACAGGTGTAGGCTCCTTAGCGAAACCGCGACCGGCAGGGCGGCACTCTTTCTTCTCGCCACCGGTATTCCAGAAGAATCGGTCCTTCCTTTCTTTGGGCGAGTACCAATGCTCAATCGTATCCCGCGCCGGTATCTGATAGTACTCTGATACCACGGAACCGAAGTAGTCGCAGTACACGATCTCCTGTACTGGCTCGCTGTCAACTGTAAGTGTGCACGCGATGCTCGCAGCATCCTTGCCAAAGACCACTGCGATGCGATCTAGAGGCGATGACAGAATGCCGGCCTCATCGTAGGGCTCAAAGTTAGCCTTGAGCAGCTCATGGAAATCTTCCGTATACGGAAAGCGGATCAGAGTACCGGGCTCGGCTCCAAAGTCAGCTGCCTCTTCTGGATTCATTGTACTCACAGTGACTTTGCCGGTGTACCTACCCTCTGCATGAATGGCATCCCATGGTATGTCCACACGCAGGCACTCTCCGCCTGCCTTACGCGTGTAGAGACTTACAGGCTGCCGTTCACTGAGAATAGATAGCGCCGGCTTAGCACCAACACCGGAAACACCACGACTCGTATCAGAGGCGTGGTTTTCCCTGTGCAGCGCGAACATGTTGGCTAGGTCATCACGATCCATTCCCACACCATTATCCCGCATAGTAATGGAAGTCGTACCGTTCACTGTGTATGCAATCTTCCCACCAACAGAAACACGTGAAAGGATAGCATCGCGTGCGTTCGCTTCCAGCTCAAGCAGGCATTTTGCGAGGGTAAACCCCTTGCGATTGAACCCCTTGAGGATTCCGCGCTCATCAATGCTACCAACAGTCTGCGACATTGTACCTGGTCACCGTCACAAAAAGTCAGCGTTCAACTTTGCAACCTGTTAGTTCCGATGAACATTCAGCTGATACTTGCGGCGCGAGCCAGGCTGCGCGCCAGGATCAAAGTCATCATCCTTGTCGTCATCGCGCACGTGCGCAGCCGACTGCGCCCACAGCTCGGGGCTACACAGGCGGAAATCCGGATGCGGGGCAGCCTTGTACCAGAATACCTGATCCTCCAACTTGTTGGACTTGGCGTTGTTGTCAATCACGAGGCACTCAAAGTTCTCCGTGCACTGGTTCATGACCTGACAGAAGGAGTCAAAGTCGGGGAACATGCCCGCATACTGTTCGTACAGACGACGGCGATTGGCCACGATGTTCTCACGGAGGATGAACACGTAGTCAATGTTCGTACGGAGGTTCGGGGGGATACCCATAGCGTACTGCATCGTGATGATGAACATCGTGTGAACGTGACGCCCATTCATGAAGAGATAGCGCACATTGCGATCCTTGATCCAGCTCTGATCATACAGACAGTCGTCCAGAATCAGGAAGTTACGGGGATCCACCGCTGTGGTGCCCCGCGTGGCCAGATCATTCGCGATCTTCTTGGCAATGAGCTTCTGGCGCTTCAGCACGTTGGCGATAACCAGAGGGCTGTACTCATCGTGGATAAACATCGGCGGGACGACCTTGCTGTAGAACTGATTGGCGCCCTCCGTGCCGGAAATCACGGATCCGAACGGCAGCGTCTGATGATGCCACAGCAGATCCTTCACCAGGAAAGATTTGCCCGTCTCACGCTTGCCGATCAGCACAACAACCTTGTCGTGCTTGATTTTGGTCATATCAAACTTCCGTAGACGGAGATTCAGACGTTTCGGCGGCGGTGCTCCAGCAGACATAGATCTTAGTCGGACCGTGCATTTTATTCTGCGGGTGCAGGCGCAGGCGCTGCGCTCAAACCAACAGCTGAGAACCACCGCGCTCCCCAGATATGCCCCGAGCCATCCCGGCAGACCTGCGCCTCTTTTATGTGTCACGTCTACCACCCGTCGTACCTGGCCTGCCCGCCGTGCAGACCTATTTCCCCTCCATGGAGGTCCTCTTCCCGAGTCTGGCGGTGCCCATCGCGCCGGTGCACGCGGAGATGCCTGCCCTTGCCGCCGCAGAGCTCGCGGTGGACCTCAGCGGTGATGGCACGGCCACGGTGGAGAACCTAATGACGCGTACCCGTCGTCGCGCACCCATCTGGGTACGTCAGATGCACCTTGTGGAGCCCCTGGAGGTTTTCAGTGGAGACTACGTGCTGCCTGCCGATGGCGGCCTTCCCGCCACTCGTGGCCCTTGGCAGCGAGCACTGCGCAAGCTCAATGATCCCTACAACGAGGCTTACACGGATGTCGTTGCGGCGGCTATGGTCTCGCGACTGGCCGAAACGGGTCGGTCACCGCATTTCTGTCGGTTCTACGGGTCCTTCAATTGCCGTGTGCCGGAGTACTGGTACAATATGACGGATGATATGCCGGATGTAGAGACAGAGGATTGGTTCGCAGAGGGGCTGCGCTCAGGTACAATTACGGTCATGGCTCACGATGCGTGGGATCCTGCGATCTGTGCGCGTGTTGAGCGCCCATGGGAGGATATTCGCAGGAAGCTGGATGCCGCGGCGGAGGAAATGTCGCTGACCTCGGAGGCATCCGTGACGGAGTCGGCCTCGGAGACAGACGAGTCAGAGAGTGAGGCCTCGCCGTCTGTTACATCTGACACGGGGACATCCGCTGAGTCCGAACTGTCAGATCTGGAAGAGGCCGATCTTGATGTATCAGGCACCGGCGTTGTTGTGCGCCCGCGGCTGCGTCTGACTCGCCTGAGTGGTCAGGAGGGGCAGGACAGCACAGGTGGTTCCAGTGAGTCAGATGAAGACGACGTAGACTACAAACTGCTCTGCCGAAACTTTCCCGTGCAGAGCACCATTCTGGAACGCTGTGATGGTACCCTGGACGATCTCATGGAGGATGAGATCGGCGACGATGCTACGCCGGATATGCGCGAGACGAAAGAGCAACGTTGGACAGCGTGGATCTTCCAGGTCATTGCGGGACTCACTGCAGCCCAGAGCGCCTACGATCTGGTTCACAACGATCTGCATTCCAACAATGTCATGTGGTGCGGCACGGGAGAGACACACCTGTACTATCATGTCACGGGAGGACAGGGTGGCGACCGTTTCTATCGCGTGCCCACCTACGGGCGCATCATGAAGATCATTGACTTTGGTCGCGCTACTTTCCGCCCACCGGCAGCAGCCACAGAGCACCGCATGTGGTTTCCTGATGCCTATGCGCCGGGTGCCGACGCCGCCGGACAGTACAACTGCGGGCCCTATTTTGAGCAGGGGCGACCCAAAGTTCAGCCCAACAAGTCGTTTGATCTCTGCCGTCTTGCCGTGGCTCTGCTGGAGACATTGTGGTCAGAGACGCCTGAGCCACGTGCACCCCGTCGTGTTCTGACACGAGAACTGGGTCGCGTCACACCCGAGACGGTATCGCCGCTGTGGAATCTGTTGTGGCTCTGGCTCACAGATCGTGAGGGGCGCAATGTGCTGCGGACTCCCGAAGGTCGCGAACGCTATCCCACCTTTGATCTCTACTGTGCGATTGCCAAGGATGTCCAAAATGCGGTGCCCGCCCAGCAGCTGACTCTGCCGCTGTTTGATGGTGCCTTCCGCTGTCGGCGTCGCGATATTCCTGCCGATGCGCCGATCTACAAGTTGCAGGCGCGCACTGCGTAAGATCGGTGCAGTTACCATATCTTGGCCGGAACACCCTTCAGCGCCGTATGGAAGGAATGATGGAGCATATCACGGAGATCGCTGGTGGACCCATTGTTATACAGCGTAACATTGAACGTGAACTCATCCAGTTCGTGTTCTATGGATTCAGGGCGAGGACTTACAGAATCCCGAAAGATTCGCGCCGTTATGATGCGATAGTCGGGAAGAGCGCGTGTGATAAAGTTGTACTCGTGGAGCATCCGCCAGTCGCTGATGACCACACGGGGCAGATTCAGATCATGAATGCATTTCACAACAGTTCGTGTGTAGATGTCAGGGTCCGCCGCCCGTGCCTGTGCGCCGTGCTGCAGCAGAACGTCACGGGGTGTCTCCGCCGTTGTGTACGGGTGAACTGTTGTGCCCAGGGGCTCGTTCTTGAGCGAAGGACTGTGGAACAGCACTAACGGCAGTCCCGTCACCTGGGCGGCATCCTTCTTGAGCGCATCGGCGAAGGCCAGGCGCTGAAATGCCATCTCTTCAACCATCAGCGTGGCCGCAGCATCCTTGCCACTACCGGCCCATCCGGATAGCATCACGAGTAATCGTTTGGGTTTATCGGTCATCGTACGAGGTCGGTACCAGGGCCAACATGACGTCACTTTTTCGGGGTCAACGGTAGAGCTATGGACAGCATCACGGCAAAATGGGCGCATCTTCTGGCTATGCTGTTGGTTGTTGTGGGTGCACTGAACTGGGGTCTCATCGGTGTCTTTGGTGTGAATGCCGTGACAGCCGTGTTTGGGCGTGGTGTTATCGCAAATGTGGTCTACGCGGCTGTTGGTATCGCGGGCCTCTGCATTGCCTTCCGCCGCGACACGTATCTGCCATTCCTCGGTGAGACCGTGTTGCCCTGCGCGGCGATTGCGGAGGTTACCCCCGAGCATGCAGATACCACGGTCACTGTCTCGGGCTTGCTGCCCCACGCCAAGATCCTCTTTTGGGCGGCCGAGCCGGCGACGGCGGGTCTCGCCCGCATTAACAGCTGGGAGCAGGCCTATCTGGAGTTCGCGAATGCCGGTGTGACGACGGCGGATGCCGCGGGGCATGCGACTCTTCGCATTCGCAAGCCGCAGCCCTACACCATCCCCGTCCACGGCCGTATTGAATCCCATGTGCACTGGCGCGTCTGCCGCGACGGGGGTATGCTAGGCCCCGTGCAGACTACCCCTGTGCCTCTCTAACCCGCACGTAGACCCATAGACGATGACGCGGAATCTGTAGACCCAAAAGACGACAAAGGCTACCACTGACTCCACCGTACCAACAGTATTCGTATTGTGTAGTCACATCTAGCTCGGAGAGATCTTGCTGCAGAAGCGATTGTACCGTTGACGCTCGCTCCTGGAGAGCCACGGTGGCGAACTGGGGATCCAGCGACGAAACGGACACCAAAAACTCACGGATTCCCGCTGTGGTCACGATGACTTCACGAATCTTGCGCAGCAGCGCCTTTGCAATCCGGAAATTTTCCTTTTCGTGTTCCATGGTCCAGATCTCTTGGAGTGTCCAGGATCGCAAAGGAATCAGATCGGGATCCTCCTCTTCCGCCATTCTAGAGGACGTCCAGATCCTGTCGTGTAAGTTTGTCCGTGAGCTCTGCGATGGCGGCCGAGCGTGCCTCAATCTCGGCATCGGCAAAGTCACCGGCGTGTGCGGCGGCAATCTGTCGGGTCATGGCGATGTTGGACTGAGCGTAGAACTCACGCTTCTGCGAGAACGACTTGTTACCGAGACCGCGATTGCCGCGGAGCCCCGATGCCGAGTTGCGGCCCATGAACGGCGTGAAGTTGCCGATGCGATGTGTGTTCTCTGGGTTCGCGAGCACCGGATCGCCCTTGCGCGGTGCCTTCGGTGAGATGTGGTCAATGTCCACGAGGCGGTGATCCAGAGTGGCCTCGTGCTTGTCTGTGCGCTCCGCAATGTAGAGAAGGATGGCCCGCGCCTTCTGGAACTGCGCGGCTGTCTTGAAGGTCTCGGTGGCCAGCCGCTCAGCAAAGGGCTGCGCGGGATCATTCAGCCAGGCCAAGAGCAACTTACGCACACCGTAAAGAGCCCCATCCACCGTCTCGGTGCCGGCCACGAGCTTGGCGATGGGCCCATCGTCGCCGATGAGTGCGTTACGGTAGGCCGTCGCATTAAAGGAGAAGCGACCGGCGCAGCGGATGCCGTAGGCCACGAGGGCGCGTACGAATGGGGCCATGCTGTCCAGGCGATCCGCGGCATGGAAGAGCAGGGGAAAGAGGCAGTGATCCACGACCTCGTGTCCATTCGCGAAGCGGGTCAGGATGACCGCGTACGTATCCTTCTCCATCCAGGCCCTTACCGCGAGACCACGCTCCACGAGTGCTGCAAAGTCGGTCATGGGATCCGCCGTGCTGAGCGTGCCAATGCGCTCCATGACCTTCTGTGGGTACTTGTCGTGGGAACACCACTGCCCGCAGAAGAACCAGGAAATGGTGTGCATGAACTGTTCAAAGGTATGACTGTCACCGAGTGAGCGCTCCCATCGCTGAAACTGTTCGTGCACACGGGCACTCGCGGCTTCACCGAGGCGCTTGACCAGGCTATTCTTCAGGAGATAGATGGGCGGTACGGTGTAGCTGATGTTGTTGATGATGTTGAACGCCTCCAGTGTAAAGTTCCAGTCGCTAATCACGATGCGCGTGACCTTCGTCTGTTTGTAGATGAAATTCATGAAGCGCTTGCGTCGGTCTGCATCGGGCAGCTCGGCTGCCAGAATCTCGCGCACCGTGTCGTAACCCGCGTAGAGATTGGAGGCCTTGAGTTCCGACTTGTCGGTGGGGCGGCGACCGTTCAGAAGATTGCCGAGTGCCTCCAGATCCTGCGTATAGATGCTCTGAATATTGGGAAGACGCCGCCAATCGTAGCGATCCAGAATCGTGGCTTCATCGGGACTAACAGTGTCATCCAGAAGATCATCGTCATTGCCGTAACGACTGATCTTGCTCAGTTGGCCCGTGTTGCCTAGAAGCTCAGCGCAGGCCATCCACATCATGTAGTAGCAGGTCAGACGGTGCTGCGCATCGCTGAGGCTGGGGAGACCACCGTTGGTCTTGTTGTAGTAGATAATCACGAAGCCGAGCCAGTGTGCTACGTTCTCGCGAAACTTGCGAATGGCCTGACGCACTACGAACTCAATGTGCTTCTCGCGATCCCACATGAAAGGCCGGCTGTGATACGGGATTTCATGTGGGTTTTCTAGAATTTTGAACAGATCGTACTTCTGGTCAATCTCAAAGGGCAGGTCACTGGTCATCGTACGGGGGGGTGCCAGTCACGGGGTGCTGTTAGTCAACCTTGGTGTGTGCGGGCTGCTGCTTCCCCTTATCATCGTAGACCCATATATCGTATCTATATCCAGCCTCTTCTGCTGCGCGTTTCTTTTGATGAATGTTATCTTCCTTACAGGAGTATGTCCAGGTGCTCTGTATAGGATATGCGCGGAACTGCGCTACGGTCGGTCAGGATCTGTTCTTCGGTGTAAGTAAGTAGGAGATCACGCAACGCATAGGGCTCGTACACTTGAACACGACGGATTGTTCCTGATGGCATTGTAAACTCTTTATATTTTTTGGAGTTGCGTTGAATCTTTGTTAGGAATTCTGGGGATTGTGATGGATGTTCAACGCCGTATTTGAGCAGATTATTCTGGCGAGTCTTCTCTTTTATTTCTGGCGACTTAGATGGATGATCAACACCATAGTGTTGAAGAAATGTCTCTTTAGCCTTCTGTTTACACTTTACTAACTTCATAGGATGATCCACGCCGTATCGTTCAATAAGTGTTGACTCTTGTTTCTTTTTAATTTCAGGATTCTGTAGCGGGCATTTGACACCGTATTTTTCTAGATTTGCGTCAACTGCTTTTGCACGAACTGCCGCACTCTGCATAGGATCGGGGACACCCAAGCGCTTCTTGTTCGTTTCAATGACTATTTCAGGCGCGTGAATAGTACACGTTACGCCGTATCTTTTTAAGATGGTAGCTTTTGCTTTCTCGCGGATTTCTTGTTGTTAATGGATTTGTCGTGCCGTATCGTTCTAAGTTTGTTGCATCCTTCTTTGCTTTCACCTCAGGGGGCTAATAAAGGATTTAATACTCCGTAACGCTCCATGGATGTGATTTAAAACTTCTCCATCATTACAGCAGTTGCACATTCCTTACAGAGAAAACCTGCTTGATCAATAATAGAACGCATTTTCTTTGCGGATTCTTCACCGCAGGAGCATTTGAATCGTATAGTAGTTGTTGCATTACAACTATCGTACGATTCAAGAAGTGTTATGTTTTCCTGTTCAGCCTTTTCTGTAAGAAGCTGAACGGTATAACGAGGAGCCGGCATTCGTACTTACTATTAAAAATTAAAACCCGTCGTCATGTTTACGATTTCCACCACGCTGATTGATAAAATCGCGATCTTGAGGAGAGGTACAAACACATCCACCGTCACTGGACAGGGTTGCGCTGCAGCACTGGGGGCCCACCGTGTTGTTCTTGAAGTAGAACAGATTGTCGGGGCCGATCTCTACCGGCGGGCCGGCCAGAGGCACGTTCGGATGGTTCGCGCGGAAGCCCTGGGCCGCCGCGGGCAGACCCGCCGCCAGGTTCACACCATCATACGAACCAATGGGAGCCGTCGCAAAGCCATTGGACAGATAGTCCATGAAGGCCTCGGGAGCACCAGAGCCAGAGCCAGCTGACTTGCGGGCGTCCATGAAGCCCTCCATTCCAGAGCCCTTCTTCATCACGGCGAATCCCTCCATGCCTGGGAGCATACCAGATCCCCGCTGCGCCGCAGCGAAGCCCTCTGTACCAATGGAGGCGCGACCCCAGACCTTGCCACCCACCTTGCCCTTGACGACCGCCTGCGCGAAACCCTCGCGGACGCGCGCCGGCCAGTTCGTCAGACCCATCAGCATGGCAATGTTGGCCAGAAACAGCAGTACAAGCATACCGATGAGATACATTCCACGAGTGCTCATCTATCTATAGGGCACCGCCAAAATTCTCAGATGCTGGGTTGAGAACTGTTTCATCCACAAGGGCTGCCAGTCGGTGCAGGCCCACGTCACTGGCATCGCGGATGGCCCATGCACCGGAGCCGATCTGGAACTCACCGGCCGTGGTGTAAAAATGGCGCCAACGCACAGGATGGAGTTCGCGCACCGGCTCGGCCGTCGGATGTTCCCAAAGGGTCCATTTATCTCCAGAGTGGAGGCGACAACGGACCCACGACCCAACGCTAACCAGTTGGATCTCGCGACCATCCCGCAATTCCACCGCATCCGTCACCTGATCGCCCGCGAGTTCAACGACGCCGATAACGCGCGTTGCCACTCCCTCCTGCGTGATCAGCCAGTCCCCCAGCCGAATATCCACGGCCCGCCGGAGCTGTCTCTGACCCAGCCAGTTGAGGGTCGGAATCTGACAATCCAGTGACACTCCCGCTTCTGACTCGGAGTGTCGCCCCTGGAGTGGCGATCCTGGATTGACGGTGTGCCACACCGCTGCATACCATGCCGCCTGTGCTTCCGTATCCTTCTCGGGGATCTCCTCCCAATCCGCAAAGAGATGTGCCGAGCTCCGCCCCTTCACAGGAATTCGCCGTGTCGTGGTTGTGAGGCACCAGAGGTCGTGCTGCTTCGGTACGCGGTCCACCAGCGTCGCATCGGGCCAGTCCCGCACCCGCTTGAGCGCTGCGGGGGTCACCAGAAGATGGTCGCCCGTCACCCGAATGCCATCCAGATCATAGAGCAGCTCGGGCTGACGGAACTGATGCACCGCGGTCACGACACCTCCATCCACTAACACATCGCCAATCCGGATTGCCTCAATCGGACGAACACCGCGACCGCGCCCCAGCATGATCTGTGTGCCAGCAGCGAAGCAGACGCCCGGTGTGAAGAGTTCCGCGACCATGGCCGCCGCAATGGCTGTCGCGATAATGACCACGGCAACGGACACAACCGCCGTCACGGTAATGATCAGGCCCGAAATGGGCAGAAGCAGGAAGAACAGAATGATCTGCAGCGCGATCAAAATACCCACAATGACAATCGCGACGATGAGTACGACCTGCACGGTGGATACGAACGCGGCAATCAGTGACCAGACTCCGAACACAACGGAGAGCACCGCGGCCTGGAGGCGCCCCACGATTGAGTGCAGACCGATGAGGAAGTTGTGGGCCAGCTGCGCGGCACCCTTCATGCGATCCATGAAGCTGGAATACGCCTCAAAACAGAAGCGCCATACATCAAAGAACACGTCGGCCACGGCCCCCGTGATTCCTTGGACGAGACCCACGACGGCTCCCTCCGCATCCGTGAGTTCGCGGGGCACGGCCGCCGCGGCGCGAATGCCGGCCTGCACGTACTCTTTTTGACAGAAGGACCAGTTATCCGACGCGAACTGACTGGCCGTGCGCGGATCTTTCGTGGGTTTGAAGAAGCCCGCGAGTGCCACGACGGCGGGATCGCACCGTCGCTCGGACCAGTTCTGCGCGACATCTACACGGTAGGCCGCTGCCATGGTCGCACCGAGACCCAGCGAAAGTCCAATTGTAAGTGTTAGGAAGGTCACGAGATCACCAACCTTCATCCCCTGACGGGTTCCGTGCTTTTATGCTCCGCGGAGAGACCGCTTGTTTTCGTGTCCCTAAGCAAAATGTCACGCAGCACACGCACACGTAAGAGTCAGCCTCGTCGGTCCGACGGTTCCTGTGCGGCGGGATATCATCCTCGGAAGGCTTACACCGTCAAGAGTACGGGATCGCGAGTGCCGGCGTCCTGCGTTCGTGCCACAACGGCACAGGGTCCGCGCTCGGCGTTCCTGAATCGGACTCGCAAGCGGATGAGTCTGCGTCTCCGTGCCTTCCGTAAGACAGCGCGCGGCCCTAGCTCGTGCCCGGCCAGCAGGATTCTGCGGGATCCCTACGTGCGAGTTCGCCTGGGGCAGCGTCAGTATGTGCCCGCCAGCTGCATCAAGGATATGGGAAATCCTGGCAAGGGTATTCCTTCCGGTGCGCCGGGTATCGGTGCTCTACGCAAGGGTGATCTGAAGCGGTTTGGATATGGCCAGGTCACGGAGATGTCAGAGGGGCGCCGTCACGTGGCTCTCGCAGCGGCAGTCAAGGCCTATGGATCTCTGACAGTGTGGCGTAAGCTGAATGCGATCTACATCTACACGCGGCATACGTCACCGGCATCCTCCCGCATCTTCAAGGCGGATCGTGACTGGATCAAGGCCACGTGGGGCATCAAGGCATTCTGAGATCGCGGTACCGAAAGAGCGGTAAAACACAGCCGACGGTAGATGGCAGCTCCTGCACCCACGATACCACCAAGTGTTCCGGTAGTCCAGCTGCCAGAAGACTTGCGCGCCGAAACAATCGCCAAGCTGGCCCAAGTGGCGGCGGTCATGGATTCAGGCGGTGATCCCGCAGTCCTTGCATCCATCAAGGATCCGCCGGGCGTCGTTGCGCTGGCACTCTTGTCGGGGCTTCTGGCCATCGTGATAATCATTATCGCGCAGATCGGTAACTACTACGAAATCCGCAACAACTGGGCTCACTACCAGTGCATGCCGTCAGTGGCACCGTTCGCCAAGTTTTACGGTCACGATCTCGCCGCCACGATGAACTTCTGCATTCAACAGCAGGTAAAAGAGCACAGCGGCGAAGTCATTGCGCCAATCTACAAGGGCGTCATGGAGGTCCAACAGGTCGTGGACGGGGTCTTCACGAAGGTAGAGGCCGTAGAGGGCGGCATCATGGGCCTCATCAAGGGCTTTGAGAACTTTGTCGTCAACTTCGTGAACTCCTTTCGTCTCCTCGGCGTTCAGGTTCGCGTGATGCTCATTCGCATCAAGGAGATCTTCGCACGCGTGCACGGCATTTTCATGGCCTTCGTCTTTGCGGCGATTTCGGCCATCACCTTCGGCGAGAATCTCGTGTGCAACCCGCTCACCGTATTCGTGGGGACAATCGCCGGTGTGGATATCTGCTGCTTCGCTCCCGAAACGAACGTACACATGGCCGATGGATCCCAGCGGCCGATTCGCGAGGTCCAGATCGGCGATCTGTTAGCCGACGGAGGACGCGTCACTTCCACGTTTGTGTTTGACGGTGCGGCCGTTGATATGGTCTCCATCCAGGGAGTTCATGTTAGTACCAATCATAGTCTGCAGGGGCCCGACGGGCAGTGGGTCGCGGGCGGCGACCATCCCGCTGCGACGCCTGTACCCAGCCGGTCACGCATCCACTGCCTGTCCACAACAACAAATACAATTCCTGTGGTGCCGCTGTCGGGTGCTGCCCCGCTCTTCTTCACGGACTACGAAGAAACGTCGGATCCTGCGGTTGCTGCTGCGGCCCAGGCGGCTGCGATGCGGGAACTGTCAGGTTATTCGGGCGTTGTGCAGCCCGATTTCAGTCTCGGAGTGGACCCCGCTGCGCACGTGGCAGTTCCAGGAGGATGGAAACGCCTCGGTGATCTGCAGGTCGGTGATACTCTGGCAAATGGAACGCGGGTGACGGGAATCGTCCGTGAGTTCTGCCGCGATGTGCGTCGGTCTCCTTGTGGCTTGCTGTGTTCGGCCGCGCAGCTCGTGCATGGCCTCATGGGAAACTGGTTCCGTGCCGGCGAGAGATGGGAGTCTGCTGAGGCGGCTGAGCTGTGTCACCTCTTCATGGATAACAATTCCAGCATCATGATCGCTAGTAAGAGTGAGCTCTGGGCGATTCGTGATTATCAGGAATGGCACGGGCCCACAACACAGCAGCCGTATGACCGCTACCTAAAAAGTGACATGGGTGCACGGCCCGATACACCGCGACCCAACGACGACGATGATTGCCTCTTTCAAGACTAATTGGCCTCCTGCGCCTTCACCCGCGCAGCCCGAGACGGGGTGGAAGATGCTGACCCACACAGGAAGTGTTGCGTGGTCTGAGACACTGGAGGGTCTCCATGTGCCGGCGTGGTGGACCGGACTGCGACTTGTGGCAGCGGATGGCTGGAACACGGCCTATCGCGTGCGCATGATTCTGCCGAACGGGCAGCTGCCCTTTCCTGGAGCCGAGTGGACGCAGGTCAGCGGTGACTGGCACCCGTTTCCGTGGCCCCTGCCAGCCCAGATGGCCACGGCAATGGGGCTACAGCTCATTATTAAACCGACGCAGACTGTGCCCGCGCGGCTCGCCACCGCAGTCAAGATTGCATACCAGGAGATGCCACTCATGTTGGAACGTGATCACTATCTCTTCTGCGATGATGAGGGGGAGCTTGTGCTGCAGTGGAATGGATCGGCGCAGACATGGGGAACACCGGAGCTGGGTGCACCGCCGGCCTGGCGGTCACTGCACACCGTTGTGCCAACGACGAAGTGGCTCCGACACATGCCCTGGCCTGGCACTCCGTTCTGTGTGCATGAATGGGCCGAGCGCGTGCCCATGCCCCGCCTTTAACAAAAAGTGACAGCTGCGTAACCCTGTTTTTGTACCCGAGTACGATGATCGCAACAACGACGTTCCGCTATTCTGACTATCTGGCGATTCGCGTTCGGGCTGCAGGAGATGGTGCGTCGCAGCGGCGCCCACTCCGCCTGGCGCTTCTTCTGGATGTTAGTGAAAGCATGAGCGGCGAGCGGCTCTCGGCGGTAAAGAGTACTCTTGTGGCAGCCCGTGAGCTCTGGCAGCCCGAGGACCGTGTGACACTGGTGACATTTGCAGACAACGCGCGCACCGTGGTCGCAGACCACACCATGGACGCAGCAGGCGTGGAGTCCTTCTATACAGCAGTGGAAGGTCTGCACACAGATGGATGCACAAACCTGAGCGCCGGGCTGGAGGCCGTGGCGACTGCCGTCGCGGGCCAGGCGTACGATGCGCTCGTGATTCTGACAGATGGTGTCGTCAATCGCGGCCTCACGGCAACGGCGGGCCTCCAGGCCATGGCTATGGGTCTGGCGTTGCCGGTGACGACACTGGGCTACGGTGCCGATCACAACCGACAGCTCCTCCGCGATCTCGCGATTCGGAGCCACGGCAGCTACATGTACTGCGATTCGGATGAGCTACTGCCGATGGCCATTGGACAGCTCATGACGGAGCTCCGAGTGCAGGTTGCCGCGCATGCGTACCTGGAGGTCCCCGAGCCGTGGATCTGTCAGGAACTGGGAGGGGCTTGTATCGGCGGCGTGGTGCCGGATCGCGACTATTGGTCTATCTGGAAGGCACAGGCACCGCTGCCAGATGCTGTGCCGGCTGTCGTGTTGGTCACGGGGGGCGATCGCGCTGTAGCCACGGTCGGTGATCTGGAGGAGGCAGTAGTGAAGGAGCAGATCCTGCGATGCCGTGTGGCGCGCGTGCTCAAGGGTATTGCAGATGTGCTAGAGACGCACAGGCTGCCCGATCTTGCGGACCTCGTGACACTAGAGGCCGACATCGCTACCGAGCCCGAGAGCTTCCGCCAACGGGGGCTCGTGCTGCGCATCAGCGGAGAGATTGCGGCTATTCGCGCGGAACTGGATATGTCTCCTGTAACAACTCCGCCTTATCTGGACCCGCATCTGGCACTGCAGCGGCAGCGGGCTGTGGGTACCATGATTGAGCCACCGGCGTTGATGGCCCGCCTCTCGTCACAGACAGCGTATCTTACGACACAGCGGGGGGTCAGCAGTCAGGCTCCCGATGAGGATCTCTTCTCGTCGCCACTGATCCGTAATGCATCAGACGGTGCGCGCTCACGGTACCGCCGGGTGACGGGTGCTGTATCGTCATTCAGCGGTGATCCCGTTAATGAGGAGCAGACGCATTAAGAGAGGGAAGGCGCGGGCTAAAAACTATTTTGGCATAGACTACCAAAAAGATGCCCCTTGGAGCCACTCCTGAAAAATCCTATAAAGCATCGGTTCGGTCTGTTGCACCAGCACCCGCATCAGTACCCACACCAGCACCGATGACCATCGCCCCGCCATCGCTCGGCCAAAGTATCAAGGATGGATTCGGTCTAGGGATGGGTTCCGCTATCGGTCAGCGTCTTGTCTCCAGTCTTTTCGGCACACCGACGATTCAGATAGCGCCTGCTCCTGCTCCGAAACGTGAAATCACAGCATTTGAGCAGTGTATTGCGGAACACCGCGACGATGTTGCTGTGTGTGCACATCTGGCAGAGAAATAGTCACGCAACGAGTTGCGTCTAAAGCCGCCTCCGAGCAACCAACGTAACCCACAGGATGCCCGCCATCAAGACTGAGAAGCCTCCCGCACAGCGACTCCACGAATGCAACGTGATCTTGTCAAAACTCATTGACGAGGTCAAGGTGCCTGAGACAAATGAATCGGTGCGGTTACTCAAAAAGCGCATGGCTGATTGGGTCCGGGATGGCCGGCTGCGCGAGGATCGTATTCCGCTCGTAAAGTCAGATCGTTATATTATGTATCGTCTGCCCCGGTGGGCGCATCAGCAAGCCGAGGTGACGTTGCGGAAGGGGCCGATTACGCACTGGCAACTCCCGCCAGATCTTGTGGCAGAGGCTTTGGATGGAATGAATAGTGAGCCGCCATCTGATCAAGCACATCCTTCTCCGCCGGAGTCAGCAGAGAGATCGCAGCTCCCTTGCGACCGAACCGACCGCACCGACCAATCCGGTGGATGTAGCTCTCCTTTTCCTCAAAGCTCGGCAGATCAAAGTTAAACACGCAAGACACCTGTTGCACATCAATGCCACGCGCCAGCAAGTTCGTGGCAATGAGAACGCGGGTGGAGCCCTTGCGGAAGTCATCCATGCGCTGCTTGCGCATAGTCTGCGTCATGGGCTCACCGTAGATGACCGACACGGGGAAGCCGCGCTCGGTGAGTACCGAGTTGAGACGCTCGGCCCGCTCCTTGGTATTCACGAAGATGATGGAGGACTGGATCGTGAGCGACTCAAAGATGTCGCAGAAGGCCTCCAGCTTCTGGTACTCGTCATCCAGCGTAACAAAGTACTGTGCGATACCATCCAGCTTCACGTCGGCCTCCTTGAGCGTGACGCGCACGGGGTCGCGGAGGATCTGGTCGGCGAGCTCCTTGACCTCGGGGGGCATCGTCGCAGAGAAGAAGCCCACACGGCAGCTATCGGGAAGGCCGATCTTGACGATCTCGTTGACCTGCTCTGCGAAGCGATCGCGGAGCATCTCGTCGGCCTCATCCAGAACGAAGCTGCGGAGCTTGTCAAAGCGGAGATCGCCGCTGCTGGCAAGATCGTAGACACGGCCGGGGGTGCCCACGACAACCTGTGCACCGGCGCGGATCTCGCGAGCATTGAGGTGACGGGGCACGCCGCCCACGGCGAGGACCACGTTGATCTTCATATAGTTGCTCAGACCACGGATGCACTTCGCGATCTGATCGGCGAGCTCGTGGGTGTGAGCCATGATAAGGGCCTGTGTGGCTTTGATGTCGGGGTCAATGCGGCTCAGGAGACCAATGCCGAAGGTACCGGTCTTGCCCGTGCCGGACTGAGCCTGGCCGAGTACGTCGCGGCCCGCAACCATGGGCCGGATCGCGACGGACTGAATGGCCGACGGCTTCTCAAAGCCGTAGGCGTAGATGCCACGGAGAAGATTCTCGGGCAGTTCCATCTGATCAAAGCTGCTGCAAGGAGGAAACTCCTCCGCGTTGGACATCGTGATCTCAAATTGGGCGCTCATCGTACTTGGGCTGCAGGGGCTTGACTTTAGGTGGTCAACTTTGGCAAGGCTTTGTGCCCTGCAGTAGTGACTCTGAACGGAGTGAAGAGGAACGAATGCGGCAACAAAGCCGACGGGGTGGTTGTGCCCTGCAGTAGTGACTCTGAACGGAGTGAAGAGGAACGAATGCGGCAACAAAGCCGACGGGGTGGTTGTGCCCTGCAGTAGTGACTCTGAACGGAGTGAAGAGGAACGAATGCGGCAACAAAGCCGACGGGGTGGTTGTGCCCTGCAGTAGTGACTCTGAACGGAGTGAAGAGGAACGAATGCGGCAACAAAGCCGACGGGGTGGTTGTGCCCTGCAGTAGTGACTCTGAACGGAGTGAAGAGGAACGAATGCGGCAAC
>Ga0214917_10000405_pt1 | contig 56591 bp, 59 predicted proteins | sample LL_1208_BB_MetaG_FD_177983 | JGI IMG/M metagenome (GOLD analysis project Ga0214917, IMG submission 177983) | Freshwater microbial communities from Lake Lanier, Atlanta, Georgia, United States - LL_1208_BB | ecosystem: Environmental > Aquatic > Freshwater > Lake | place: USA: Georgia | collected... | reverse complement strand
TACGCCGGCAATCATCGGCTATATGTGACCACCTCACGGGAATTATTGATTTTGGATACTCGGTCGTTTGAGGTGATCAAAAAAGTCCCCGGTGAGTTTGGGATGATTGCTGGGCAGTGGTGAAATGGTGCTGGCATATACTGGGCCCCCGTCTCGCGCTTGGGGGATTTCTGTATTTTATCGCCGCCGTGTTTACATATACCAAACCCACCTGGTTTTTATTTATGTTTGGGCCAACGCTATGGAGTTGGCAGATATTTCATTCTCCCATGGCGTACCATTTCTTTTTCTTTTTTGTTGCCACATTAATTTTTTTGGGGTCGATAACCATTGCCCTAGGCGCCAATCCATCCATCGTTCGTTGTGCCATCGCCCTCATCCCTCTGGTCGCACTAAAACCGTGGATTGCATTGTGGTTCGGAGCACTTCCGGTACTCGTCTGGGGCACCAACTTCATTATCGATCGGTTACGCCACAACCATCCCTTTCGATCTGAAATTGTGATCCTATTAATCATAGGCCTACTCGGACCTATTTACTTATTTTTTCCTTGGATTGGCAGCCTTTGGATTCCATCGTTGGATCAGGTACGCGTCTTGTTGTACAGCATTGCGGGGATTCGAATTATTCTATACTGCTACGACTGGCATATTGCAAAACTCCCAACGACACTGCGCAACACCATCAGTTATTTTTTGTCTCCAACCTTCTTCTTAATTAACCCGTCTTGGATTATCGCACCACGACCCAGCAATGTCCGCTATGATCACCCAAGTTGGCATTGGAACCCGATCGTCTCTAGCCTGGGATGGCTAATTGGGTCGCTCGCGGTGTTGGCCAGCCCCTGGCACACGCCATTTAGCGACGGCATATCCGCAATTATGTTTATGCTGTTTGTGTCAGAGAGTCTCATCGGCTGCTCATCGCTATTGGGGATTTATTTCCAGCCCCCCAATCTCAATCGTCCGTGGCTCGCGCATGGGTTTGTCGACTTCTGGAATCGATTTCTGGGCCATACGAAACAATTTATCAATCTTATTTTTATCGCCCCAATCCGTCGGCGACTCCGGCCCTACATTTCAAACAAAAAAATATTGACCTGGAGCTCGTTGGCCATCGGATTTGCCATACTCGATATCCCCATCCACTACATCTGCGTGTATTCTCGGGCAGACCTGGTCCAAACCCCCATCCAACCGTTCATTTGGTTTGGGATTTTGATGGCGATGATCGCGTATGATCGTGTAATCGTCTATTTTTTTCAGCGCCGCTTCCAACAAGGTCCATGGGTGTGGATCAACCGGATAGTCATTGTCGCTGTGGTCTCCCTCACCTACTGATTCGCTCTAGAGCCCCCCCTTGGTAAGGGCAGGGGCTAAAATCCGTTTAAAAAAGGCGCTGGGTCTGGCTCCGATAAGTACTTTCAAAAATACCGTCGGCATTGTCCCGCTCGAATCCTTCTTTACGATGGTGTCGCCGAATTTCAGAGGGAGGTAGCGCCAAAAATTCATCCAAAATTTCCCGCTGGGCAAATTCGACGTACGAACCGGATATCGGATGAACCTCAATTCCGCCACGCCCATCATCAAAACCCGCATCAATCACCTGCGCGACAGTAGAGCTTTGAATCAATTTTTTGTCCGGGCTAATTTTGATCTTTCCGCCCGCACTATTAAGAATCAGCCCTTCTCGTTCCAAAAACTCATTAAACATTGCAACCGTATTAAACCCGTCCGGAAGATTATGAATCGTAATCGTGAAGTGATTGAGATAATAGCGGTTATAAATGACCCAAGAGGCGTATTCCGACTCGGCCGCTAAGTCTTGATAGTCCACCCAAGTCGGTGTCCGCCAGAGCGGGCGATGCAAGAATTCATCTACCGCAACCGGGTCATCCAAATCGAGCGCATCCACCGGATCATTGACCACCTCATCCGTATAAGATTTTATCGTACGTTGGGCCGATTCAGTCAGTTCGCTAATCCTCAGTTCACTGATAAAAATACGGGGCAAATCGTCTCGGGGTGGGCTATACCAAAACGCCGATAATTTTTTTTTCGTAAAATCATAGGGATCCATCTTGGTGTAACCATGATGCAAAAAGATTTTTTCGAGAGACTTTAGGCCCAATTGAGGAACCCCCATGGTTCGAAAAGCAATGTGATCATTTTCGATGTCGTCGACTGATCCAATGACCCCTTCGCGAATCATGGCATTAATCACGCGAGACACATCTGGAACCCGTTCTTTATACCGTCGCATCAATCCGTCCAAAATGTCGTCGATTATTGCCATTGGATACCTCCTACGCCGATGTAATTCGAGCACCTAACCCCTGCGTCATCCGATTCAAAGCATCCGACCGATCATCACGTCCAAGTATGACTTCAATCAAGTGGAATTGCGAGGCATCCCCAATCGCACGCCGCAATGCCGTTACAAAATCATGCTCGGTTTTGACCTTTGATCCCAATCCACAATTATAAATTTCGGGTAACCGACTGTAATTCCAATTAAAAATATCATTGAACTTCCCATCTAGCATCGGCCGTTCAGTCCCATAACCACCGTTATTCAGTACGATCACAATGGGGTTCAATCCATATCGGGCAATGGTGGATAGTTCATTTCCGGTCATCTGAAATGCCCCGTCACCCACGATTACCACCGGACGAAGCGACGGGCAGGCCATGGCAGCACCAATACTCGCCGGAACCGCAAATCCGATCGAGGCATAATATGCCGGAGATAAAAATTCGGTATTGGATCGAATCACCAAATCCATGGCACCGAATAACGCGTCCCCAACATCCGACACCACCACCATATCCGGAGTCAACGCACTATTGATCGCCTCAAACATCCGACGAACCGTAATCGGTGCAGGTTCGGCCGAAAACGCCCGCCATTCCGGCGGACGCGGAATCATCTCAAAGGGTTTCACCGGAATATCCGCCGCAATCAACGCATCAATAAATTGAGGCATCGACACATCGCGGTAATGGTGATGTTTAATCGACAGATCGTCACTGGTCACGTAGATCGATCGAGATGGATCTAATTTGGCCGTAAAAACCCCCAAATTCATATCGGTCATAAAGACACCCAACATCAACAAACAATCACTGGATTCAACATAATCCCGCACCGAATCATGCCCCAAGGCCCCCTCGTACACGCCCATGTAGAGCGGATTGGTCTCCGCCACGACGGACTTACCCAATACGGTTGCGGCGATCGGAATATTAAATCGTTCGGCAAGTTCGATGACCTTCGCCTGCAACCCAAACCGATGAATCTCAACATCCGCCAAAATCGCCGGCCGCTTTGCATCCGAGATCATCATGGTTGCCTCACGAAAGGCTTCTAAAAACGAATCCGAGCGCGCAGATGAAGGGGGAGCGACCGCCGAATCCAGTCGGGGCCCAATCGGCTGAAAAACCATATCTCTCGGCAATTCAATATATACCGGACGTTTATGATCCAAGGCCGCCTGGATCACACGGTCGATTTCAGCAACAGCCGTTCGAGGATCTTGAATCACCGTCGACGCAACGGTCAGCTCGTCAAAAATCTTCTTTTGAGTATCAAAATCCCGAACTTTATGATGGAGAAGTGGATTTTTTTCACGCTCATTTAACCCGGGTGACCCACTAATAACCACCACCGGACTTTTTTCGGCATACGCCTCAGCAACCGGATTTGTGACCTTAAGCCCACCCACGCAGTAGGTAATGCACACAACACCCAATCCGTTTAACCGTGCAAAGGCATCAGCCGCGAATCCGGCGCCTTGCTCGTCACACGTGTTGATAAATTCAATATCGGCGGTGTCTTCAATCAATTTATTAAATCCCAGTACAAAGTCCCCTGGAATTCCAAAAATATGATTAACCCCCAATTGTTTGAGTCGAAATAGCAAATAAGCACCGATGGTGGTAGGCATAAGGACCTCCGATCACTGTAGGAATAAAAAAAGGAAACCTAGCGAATTATTCCCCAGACAACGAAGTTCAAACGCCTTTGAATAATTGCCAAGCCGAAAACCCAGTGCCCTCGCGTCATCGTCTTGGCTTTTGTGGCCTGGGTTGACCGAACAATCCTCGATTAAGCGGTGCCACCGGCCGCATCTAAAGCGAACATTCCGTGTTCCCGCTCGCAACAATGGCCGTCCCTTTAGAAAGTTCATCAATAAATATCGAAAGCCATTTTTGTAAAAGCACTCTATCCTCTGGCCCCATCGGCCGATCATTAACGGTTCGAATATCGGGTTCAAAAATCCAGTTCAAGCGGGTTTTAGACCATTCAGAGGCATCAATAATTTCCAAATGATCCGCAAATACAATTAGTACTCGCTTAGACAGGCGAGCAGGAACCAAGGGCCGCAAGCTCACAACATAGCAGTCACCTGGATTTAGTAGTTCGCCAGGCAAGACCGAATGTAGCAAAGAAATTACTGATTGATCCGTCATTCATCCCCCTAAGTTCGAAGGTTCACCTGCCAATTCCCTTGTCGCCTCATCGCTAAACATCATCGGGGTACTTTTCGTCCGACAAAAAACCCGATATCGTACCCCTATGTCATCCACTTACCCCGACCATGCCTTGGCCATTCTCCGCAAAAACGGCCTTCGAATTACTGTCCCACGTGAAACAGTGATCCAAATTCTCGACGAGGCCAAAACACCATTGTCGCCGTATGACATTGTTGACCGGGTACCCGGCACACTCAAAATGGACACGGTAACGGTTTACCGTATCTTTGATTGCCTCGAACAAAATGGGCTCATCCATCGGGTGCTCAATTCGGGGAAATTCATCAAATGCCAAGTCCCCCATAACGCGAGTCATTCAGAGTCAAATTGTTGCCATCATTTAGTGGTGTGTGACACCTGCGGCACAATTCGAGAAATTCACTGTCATGTGCCTCTTCAAGTCGATGATTTGCCCGATATGGCAATTACCGGTCATCGCTTGGAATTTATTGGGCGATGTAAGAATTGCGCTATGTAGCCCCCCGAGTTTCACCCAGGGGGCCCTACCTAGATCGTCCGCTAAATCGCGTCTGCGTAACGGCGTTCGACTTCAGACCAATCCACGACGTTCCAAAATGCCGAAACATAATCCGGACGGCGATTTTGGTAGTGCAGGTAATACGCGTGTTCCCACACATCAAGACCTAAAATTGGAGTCTTTCCATCCATAATCGGGCTATCTTGGTTTGCAGTCGACGTCACGTCCAATGTCTTGTCCCCAGTCACTGACAACCACGCCCATCCACTACCAAACCGGGTCTTTGCTGCCGTTTCAAATCTTTCTTTGAAGGCATCAAACGATCCAAAGGTTGCCACAATTGCATCCGCCAACGCACCGGTTGGGGCCTTGGGTCCCGATACACTTAGTTGCGGCCAAAATAACGCATGATTCGCATGCCCACCACCGTTATTACGTACCACTGTACGAATCGATTCGGGGAGACTATCCAATTGGGCGATTAAGGCTTCTAACGCAAACGATTCAAATTCTGTGCCCTGAATCGCCGCATTCAAATTGGTGATATACGCCTGATGATGTTTCGTATGATGAATTTCCATGGTACGGGCATCAAAATAGGGTTCCAACGCATCGTAAGCATAAGGCAATGCAGGTAATGTATATGCCATCAGTGAGCTCCTTAATTCGAGAAAAAGGCTTCAACCCCAGCGCGGTTGGCCTTCATTGTTTTGTCGCCCGGATTCCAGTTGGCAGGGCACACTTCGCCGTGTCGTTCGTTGAACTGCAATGCATCCACCATCCGTAACGTTTCATCCACGTTGCGGCCCAATGACGTGTCGTTGATCACTTGATGGCGAACAATGCCCTCTTTATCGATCAAGAATGTCCCACGATACGCGCCACCCAAGGACTCACTCAAAACGTCATAGTCTCTCGAAATTGTTTTGTGGAAATCCGCCACGATTGGATACGTGACACCTTGGATACCACCCTTGGATTTCGGAGTTGCCAACCATGCAGCATGAGAAAACCAAGAATCCGTTGAACAAGCAATGACTTGTACATTCCGTTTTTCAAATTCGGCCAATTTTTCTTGGAATGCATGCAATTCAGTCGGACATACAAACGTAAAATCCAACGGATAGAAAAACAACACAACATATTTACCGCGGTAGGTGGACAACTGAAAATGATCAACAATTTCGCCACCATTAATCACAGCTTTTACAGAAAAGTCGGGGGCTGGTTTACCCACTAATACGGCCATAATGAACCTCCATAAACTATCGTCTGAATCACGGTCAGACCTCGGGTTGAAAGTATCATGGCCCAAGCCGTAAAACAAGCAGCCGAAGTACTAGTTTATTGAGATCACGCTAGTCCGTTCCATGAACGGTTGAGATAGTGCTGGCAGGTGCCGAAGCAAGTTTAAACTGGTCCCCCAAATCGAGAATAACAGTCGCGATCATCGCACTATGCTTCGGTTTGGCCGCTTTCATTTTTTCCGTCAATGTCGCCATCAACTGTGCCGCCAGTCCAAATTGGCGCTTTTCAATCAAGCCCGATCCAAATTCGAGATATCGGCTACATCGCGTCGATTGCCACCACCCCGTTTCGATATGAGCCATCACCCCATCGTAGATCTGTTTGTCTGCGATTGGGTCCGCAACCGCCCCCTGATGAATCGGGTTCAAATCATGCCCAGCATCAGTTAATGCAGTCCTAGCCTGGATCTCATCACGGCAACACGGACAGGTGTTGGTCTTGGCTCGTTTAAACCATTCCACAATTGCGTCTGTCGCAACCGGATTTTTACAACATGGCAACTCGAACCGCGCCGTCTCATCCAACGTCACAAAGGAAATGGGACAAGTCAGGACAGGCGGATTCTGAGGGGCTGCGAGTTTACGCTTCATTTTATAAAAAAAATTATTTATGGGTTTTAATGCAATAAAGCAACGCGTTCATTAAAAAGCTCCGTGGATGGATCCCAGTACGGTACCCCTCAGACTCTGAAACAACGCGCGACTGAAGTTCACGCTTTTTGTCAGGGCTTGTTTTTGACTCCAAATATTCATCGTATGCCGCCCTTCCGTCTCTTGTTTGAAGCTGAAATGCCGCATTTCGCAATCGAGAATCTACGGCCCCATTGACCACGTATCCAGAGTCACTTAATGCAGTTAGTTGCCTCTGCAGATCCTCATGATCAACCCCAGAATGCAGTCCCAAAATAGTATATGCATTGTCGGTTGAAGAATCTAGATCACCACAAATCCTCAAATCGGTTCGCTCAAACTTCACAAATTGGTCATGGACAGATCCATCAATCTGACTCCGACTTTGCGCATGAGTCGTCAGGTCGATTCGAGCTTTGTGCGACAGCGGCTCCCCACCCAAATGACCATTCACTGCGTCAACAATCGGGCACATATCGCGAGCCGCAGGCGTATCATCGGGAAACAGAAACGGATTGACACGTCCGTCAGGCAATTTTACAAATGGCGCTTTACGATCGAAAAAGGCTTTTAACGAATTTTCCGACATAGGCGGGGTGCCTTCGGATTCAAATTCTGTCACAATATCCGTTAAATGCGCCGCCAGAACCGCCTTAAGTGCCCGGGAGATCACATCTCGGGTGGGTAATGAATATTCAGAGTTGGACACGTACTCATGCGCCGCTTGTGAGAGCTTTTGAATGCGTTCAGCCGCGTCATTGGTACTCAAGCGCTGAGTTGTGGAAAAAAAACCCCGAGGGGCTTCAGTTGTATAGCTTTCAAATGCCGCTTTAACATGAGACTCATCGAGTCCGCGATTGACGTGATCCGCTACCGTTGCAATTAATGCCGGGGCTTTCTGTTTACCCCTCAGTGCCTGGCGTACGGAATCCGAAAACGAAACCCTCGCCGCCTCAGTCACACCCCTAGAGACAACAGGCCCACTCTTTAACGACGGATCCCCTCCCCCGGTCGACATTCTAGCTAATCCGCTCGAAACAGATTCAATCCCCTTTGCCGCGACCTCATTTTTACCATTTTGCCCAGCACTAGCCCCATTAACGCCACCCGTAAAAAACAATGCCATATCAATACCCTCCCAACGACAATATACCCCTTAAATTCCCAACGTCATTCCCCTTATCAAGACAATTTAAACCTTGTCTGATTGGTCTTTTATGCCGCCCCACTGCGCCCCAATTTGCTCCAACAACTCAAAAAAATTAGGAAACGAGGTATTAATGCACTCGCAATTCCGAACCGTTGCAGAAACATTGGCACATACGGCCGCAATAAGGGATGACATCGCAATCCGATGATCACCCCCGGAATCCACTTCAAACGGTTGAATTTTTACCGGCCCTGACAGCTCGAATCCATCGTCAAATTCAGTAATTTGTCCTCCCATTGCCGACACAAATCGGCCAATCGCTGCAATGCGATCGGATTCTTTGACTCTCAATTCAGTCGCATTTCGCACCCGCAAGGTACCCTTTGAAAACAAGGCAGCCACGGCCAAAATAGGAATTTCGTCGATAATAAACGGAATCTCATCTTCAAACACATCCACATTGCTCATGTCGGACGGACGAATGACAATCGTGCCATACGGTTCAAAATCATCACCTTGGCGGTCCAACACCTCGATATCAGCCCCCATACGCACCAACACATGCAACAACGAGTCTCGGGTGGCATTGAGGCCCACATTGGTTAAGGTCACCGGCACGCCACACGCGCCCAACACCATAAAAAATGCCGCAGACGAAAAATCGGACGGGATCGAAATTGGACGATCCGGATTGGGATTCACCAACGGGCCAGGCGCCAAATGGATCGCATGTCCATCGCGGTGAATCGCTGCACCAAAACCGCTTAACATCCGTTCACTATGATCCCGGCAAGGCTCAGGTTCTTCGACGATAGTGGGCGAATTGGCAAACAACCCGGCCAACAATACTGCTGACTTCACTTGGGCACTGGCCACAGGCAATCGATATCGAATCCCGGATAATTGGCAACCTTTGATGGACAAGGCAGGATAAATGTCGGACTTTCCGTTAATCGTCCGTCCCGATATACGGGCCCCCATCAGGGTCAACGGATCCACAATCCGTCGCATGGGGCGGCGCTGGATACTGGCATCTCCGGTAATCGTGGAATCAAACGATTGGCCGGCCAAAACCCCGGTAATCAACCGAATACCGGTACCTGAATTACCGGTATCCAACCCATGACTCGGGGGCTTCAGGCCATGCAAGCCAACCCCGGATACCGTCACAGTGTCCCCATCTCGATGAATTGGCACCCCAAGCGCCTGGAAAATAGCCAACGTGTTCAAACAATCCTCCGCCGTTAAAAAGCGGGTAAATATCGAGGAATTAGACGCCAATGCACCCAAGATAATCGCACGATGAGAAATCGATTTATCACCGGGAAGATTACGAATGTGGGCCGATCGCAGCGACGCGCTCGGTGAAATACGAATGTCCATGGACTATCTCCTCAACCGAAGAATGGGTATGATAATGCCTACAGTGAACATTAAATTTGCAATCTTTGCACTACTCTATATGGCCATCTTATCAATCGGAATTATGGGCCAAACCAGCCATGAGCTGGCCGAATACACGGGGCTAACGCTCCCCAAACCCGAAACCACCCCAGGCGTTCTCGTGCTCAAAACCCGCCCCAACCAAGGGTTCAATATTCAGTCCGCAACGGCAATCGAAAAAATCGCCACTCGAATGGGCGCACAATCGGTTAGAAAATTAGCCCCCGGGAAAAACCAAAAAATACCGTTTGGTGGCGCTGCAACAACCTATGTCCTGCAGTTTCACCCCAGTGCCAACCTCACCCCACTCATCGATCAATTGTCCGGACAACCCGAAATCGCGTATGTCGAACCTGCCTACATCTTTAAATTATTCGGCAGTCCAAATGATCTCGACTATCCAAAACAAGCGTATCTGAGTCAAACTCAATTGGGCGAACTCTTGGCCATGCCCGCCAACCACGATGTTACAGTTGCGGTCATTGACACCGGCATCGACGCCAGCCACCCCGATTTAGAAGGTCACATTATCGGCGGATACAACTTTCTATCCACACCCAACGTCCCTGCTGACGATCAAGGGCACGGTACCCATATTGCAGGGATCATCAGCGCCCGAATTAATAACAAATACGGGACCGTCGGACTTAATCCAAAATCAAAAATCTTAAATTTAAAAATTGCATCTGGCACCGGATTTGGATCACAAGTTACCGCCGCCGATGCCATACGATATGCCGTCGATAACGGGGCAAAGATCATCAACTGTAGCTGGGGCTATTTTGTCTATAATCAGGTGTTAAAAGAAGCGGTGGAATATGCGTTATCACAAGGGGTGATGATTGTTGCTGCAATGGGCAACGATGGCAATTCACTCAAACAATTTCCGGCCGGATTTGCCGGGGTCACCGCCGTCGGAGCCGTTGATGCCAAGCTCAACCATGCGTCGTTTTCGAATGTTGGTGGCCACATTGGATTTGTCGAAAACGGGGTTGATATCCTCAGCACAGCACCGGGAGGCAAGACCGCAAGTCTCACGGGGACCAGCCAAAGCACCGCAATTCTGTCCGGTATCTCATCACGAATACTCTCTTATAATCCCAAACTAACCGGCCAGGAAGTGGGCACCATTTTATTGCTGTCCGCCGAACCCCTTGGAGAAGGACAACGGAGTGTCGAAAGTGGCAACGGATATATTGTCGTCGAAAAATTGTTTAGAGCATTAAATATTCCGTCGGCGAATGGATTTGTATCTGAAGAAGGGGCAGATGTGGATTACAAGGCAGCCGCACCACATGAATCGCGAGATGAAGCATTTTGGATGACGATATTGCTGTTTCCATGGCGAATCATCGAGTTTTTGTTCTAAGGACTGATTAAAGCAACTCGGATTAGGGTCTTCGATTCCAAATTCGGTTGATAAACGAAAATGGGACCCTCGAGCCCGTCCAAAACGACAGTGGCGTACAGCAACCGGTTTGAAGATTATCCTGGGCGGGGGCTGCTTGCACGGGAGATGGCAAAGCCACTGGCCTGGATTCAACCTGAGACGAGGGTGCAACGCTAACGAACTTGGGGTAATCCACGACATCGTATAAAAGAGGCCCGAATTGAGGCCCAGAATTTAAAAATGCCCAGTATTCATAACTACGTTGAAGCACTCCGTTCCAATCGGGCCAGTCGAATTGTCGACGCCGAGTCTTGGGGAGCCGAAAAGCCACCTGGGGATCCCCACCTCGTCTCAGTTGAGACGCTAACTGCATTACGATTGAAGGGTTAACGTCGCTGCAATATAAGACAAGACGATCTAGTCGTGACAATTGGGGTGCCACAAATTCGTCAACCGGGCCAACCAACAAATTCTGCATCATACCGCCTAGACTCATTGACCTTGGATTGAATCGGCGAATCAGAGCCGATATTTCTGGAATAGGAATCCCGGTTTGGGTCGTGATCCCCAACTCGTCTACAATCAAGCCTTGCTGAAACGAACCGACATACAATGGGCTTCGCGGGTTAGGCACCTGTAAATCAATCACACATAGCTCACTAGGTCGAATCATCTCAATCCATCGCGACGCAATGTCGACCGAAACATGTCCACAAAGGCGAATGCCTTTAGGCCGGACACCACCGGTCAATTTAACCGTAGGAAAGGGCATTTCCGAGGACTCAGTTAATTGCAATACGATATAATTCGACGGATTGACACAATGAACAAAGGCAGCAGCAAGCTCCGGGGACATTGCCGATTCTTCCAAGAGGAAATCGCTAACATTGAGGGGGGGGACAGTCGCCAAATCCGACACCCTAACATTCGAAAAATCGATATTAACCAACTTCAAAGTCCCAGAAGGTCTGAAACGTAAAAGAATCGCCAAAACCGGATCTGTGTAAGGTGGGGCAAGCAGTCAATAAAGATTGGCTTTTTAAGCGTATCCATTTCCGGATTGTCCAAAAAATCGGCGATAGAATGATACACATCCATAGTCGACAAAGGATTCGCGACCAACCGATTATGCGCAAATATCCTCGGATATTCTGAAATGGGTAACGTCCCATCCAAATAACGCAAAAACACCGACGCCAGTCCCATCGGAACCGGCGTTTCAAACGGCTCCTCCAGCAGTCCAGCAAGCGGGCTATCTGACAAGGAAAGCATCCGTCGCAAGCAGGAAATCCGATCAAGATGACTATCTTGAGGCAACAACTCCCCAAGCCAGCAGCGCTTCGTTGAAATCCAGTACGTGTCGAAGCACGACATCGCAAGCATAGTTTCCGTTTTTGAGTTCCCCGTCTTCACATTTCAGCACTTGCGTATTCGGTTTCACGACGCAAACACTCACGTGCCTTCGAAAAATGCCTCCCCGACGGCAGGATCGAACTAAAATCTGATTCCCCAACGACACCCCTCCAAAACCCGAATTTAACAACGGATCAACAGGTTATCGGGAAAATTAAGATATCCATTTCACTTCAACGCAGATCGACTAAAACCATCGGCTCAATTTGCGATTGAGTCGTTCCAAAAAACCTGGTGGTGTTTCATATGGAACAATTGCCCCCGTTTTCAGACCATAACTGACCAATCCCAAGGCCGTCCCATAGTGCCGATGGGTCAAGTGAGCGGGGTCTTTTCCTGGAGGGCCCACACGAACCGGATGCCCCAAAATCCGAGAGGCAACCCCCCCCAATCCCTCTAACTGAGAAGTCCCACCAGACACCACAATATCGTAGGGAAATTCGGGCCCAATTTGGGCACGTCGGGCAATAATTCGAAACAATTCCTCAACCCGTGCATGAATAATTTTGCACATATATTGCCGCTTGATTTCGACCCGACCCCGATCCAACGAACTAATTTCAAATTTATCGCGATATTCCACCTGTTCCAAGTCAACCGAGCCATATTTGACCTTCACCCGCTCGGCTTCTGGGGCCGTAACCGATAGACATTGCACCAAATCTGCCGTGATCATATCGCCACCTACTGGGATCAAAAACGTCGACTGTAATAAGTCGCGCTTAAACAAACTCACAGAGGTCGATTTTGCGCCAATGTCAATCAAAATACAGCCTTCTCGGCGTTCGATTGGAGACAAAAACATTTGGGCTGCCGCAATCGGTGCATACACCATTCCAGCGACATGCAAATGCAACGCCTGAGTGACTTGCAACAACGCATTCATATTCGATGAATTTGCCAAAACAAAGTGAGTCGTTACTTCTAATGACGGCCCCGCTTTACCCAAGGGGTCATCGACAGATCGCCCATCCACCAAATATTCCACAGGAAAAGCATGCAAAATGAGTTGATCCGTGGCTTTGATCATCTTTTTGGATTTCAAAATGGCCGCCGTTTTATCATCTTCTGTAATAGACGAATCAACGCGGGGTATCGATAGCCCTGAACTGTACCCAAAATGCATATGGTAATGGGGCACGGTAATCACCACATTTTGCGGGCGAACGCCAATCTCTCGTTCGGCCCGTTTCAACGCCCGATCGATGGACGCAACCAACTCGCTTTGCGAGACAATTCGCCCTTTATCCAATCCGTTCGACATACTGCGCCCAACACCCCGCACAATAATTTCATTCGCATTGCCGACATCCGCAATGACCGCATCAATTTGAGACGACCCAATATCCAAGCCCAACACCAGGCCAGAGTCACGCACCATACCCGACCAAGACCTTCCCATCGACCCGGAGATCGATATACCGGATCGGCGCCTCGGTTTCATCCGCCGGGGTATCCATCCCGACGTACCACAAAAACTGGCGAAGAGCGGACAGTTTAGTGCCCATTTTCGCCTCCGCCCCTACGTAAACAGGAACTGAATCGTCTTTAATCAATATGAGTTCATCGAAAGAGCAACCGGCAGGTGACATTACCAGCCCTTTTAACTCCATCTGTAACACCTGATCGGGAAAGTAACTCCGAATCACAGACACAACAGGCGTCAATGCATTAAGCAAATAAGGGTTAATTATCTTTTGAGAAAAGTAGACGGGATCTACAGATCTAACCACAATCGCCTCGCGGGGTAACGGCGCCACATCCTCCGGGGATCGACGTTGCAGAACCGTCCCATCCGCTGCCACAATCACTGCCCCTTCGTCAGCCGCCAAAACAATCCACGGTTTTTTTTCGATGACCGTCAATTGAACGGCATGGGGCCACTTATAATCCGAACGCACCCGCTGGACTTTGGGCAACATCGCGGCAACCCGACGGTTAAGCGCCCCTCCCACCGACAACAGCACGGCATTGCGGCCGTGATACAACTCAACGGCATTGCGAACTTCATCTTGAGTGACGTAATAATTACCCTGAATGGCAACCGTTTGCAGCCCCAATGCCCATCGATAAATCGCAAACATACTCATGGCAACAATCGCCACCAACAAACACGATGCAATAATTAGAGCGCGCCACTTTTTCATCGCCTTAGATTGTACCGACCCCAGGCCCTTCAGCAAACCCCGTCAATAATTTCCTGTCGCAACCGGTCCACAAATCGAACCAAGAATCGAATATTATGGACGCTTAGCAAAATCGATCCCAACATTTCTTTGGCAACGATGAGATGCCGGATATACGCCCTAGAAAATTGGGCGCAGGCCAAACAATCACAGCCAGGATCGAGCGGCATCGGGTCGTCAAAATAGACTCGATTTCGGATATTGCGTCGCTCCCCGTCTCCAAAAAAGAATTGGCCATGGCGCGCAAGCCGGGTAGGAATAACACAATCAAACATATCCACGCCTTGGGTGACCGCGTGCCTCAGATTTTCTGGCAATCCGAGGCCCATCACATACCTGGGTTTATTTACAGGAAGCATCGGCGTCACGGCCGAAATCGTCCGGTGAATGTCCGCCATTGGCTCCCCAACACTGACGCCCCCAATCGCGTAACCGGGAAAATCCACAGCGGTCAGATGGCTCACGCATTCTTCTCTTAAGTCCAAAAACCCCGCCCCTTGAATGATTGCGAACAACAACGAGCCATTCGCACGGTCACGCCAATACCTGAACGCCTCTAATTCCCATTCGATGGTTCGTCGCATATCATGCGCTGCCTGCTTCTTTTCTGCCTGGAAAGGCGTGCAAATATCCAGTGGCATCATAATATCAGACCCGAAGGCCAATTGCAGATCCACAACGGACCTCGGCGTCATCAGATGCTTTGATCCATCCAAATGGGAAGAAAATGTCACGCCTTCATCGGTAATTTTACGCATCCCCGACAATGAAAACACCTGAAATCCGCCTGAATCCGTCAAAATCGGTTTCGGCCATTTCATAAATTCATGAAGTCCCCCCATCGACCGTATCAAATCAGCGCCTGGCCGAAGCATCAAATGGTAGGTATTCGACAATACAATTTGGGCCCCCGTATCCGCTACAAGTTGCGGAAGTACCCCTTTAACGGTCGCCTGGGTCCCTACTGGCATAAAGACTGGGGTCTCTATTACGCCGTGAGCGGTGGTTAATCGCCCGGCTCGCGCCTTTCCATTCTTAGCCGTAGCCACAATCTCAAAACAACTCATAATAGTCCTTCCAAAACGGAATTCATCAATTCGACACCACGTCGGGTAAGCTGCAACCGATCATTCCGACGACGAAGCAATCCAAGACGCTTCATTTCGACGACCGACACTGCAGAGGCACCCCAATGGTCCCGTCCCAATTCCCGGCGAATTTTAGAATACGTGAGGCCCTCAGACCGGCGCAAATTTGCGATTAAAAAATGAGTTGCCAACGTATCCGAATCCAAGGCCAGCGGGACCCGAATAACAGGCGGAGTTGGATCTGCCACATACCGATCCAAACTAGACACTTGCTGATACGCCATTCCGTTAAAAAACGAAGACGCACTCGGCCCAAGCCCAATGTACGGCGCGTAATGCCAATAGGTCAGATTGTGAACCGATTCATAACCAGGGCGCCCAAAGGCAGACACTTCGTATTGCCGAAACCCATCTAAACGAGCTCTCCGGCGAATTTCCCGGTACATGCGAAGCTGTAACAGGTCATCGACAGGACTTACACCGGTCTTGGCATAAACGGTGCCAGGCTCAATACTCAAGGCGTATGTGGACAAGTGAGTCGGACCTTGGCTCAATACCCACTCAATCGACTCAGACACCGCATCCAGGGTTTGGCCGGGAAGCCCGTAAATCAAATCCAAATTAATATTATCGATCCCTGCATCACGAATCAGATCCAAACAAGGGACCATTGATGAGTAGGTATGCGCTCGACCCAATAACGCCAACTCCGAAGGGCGGGCCGATTGAATACCCACGCTCACTCGATTAACCCCTGCATCTACAAATCGGGCCAATCGCATCGCCGTAAGGGTTTCTGGATTTGCCTCAATCGTCCATTCGATACCAGGCGGAACCTTAAAATACCGATGGATCGCCTCCGCAATGGTCGAGATCGCCGATTCGGTTAATACTGACGGGGTTCCCCCTCCCCAAAATATCGACCGCAACGGGATCATCCCAAATCGATGATGATAGATCGTCATTTCCCGCACCACCGCATCGACGTACCGGAGTTCCTCATCCGGACTCCAGATCAATTTATAAAATGCACAGTAGGGGCATCGTTTCGAACAAAAGGGAACATGCAGATACAACGCGGTCGCGTCGGATCTTATTGAATACAAAATGCGTCTTACCCCGACACCTGAACTGAGTTTCCGCAATGCGGGCAAAGCAAGACGTTATTCGGCACATCTGCCCCACAGCGAGAGCAAAACAGCAATTTCCCTTGATCTGAATGCCCCCCGGATCGATAGCTTTGGCCGATCCATCGCACCACCAACCAAATCACAATCAAGGGGATCAAAACAAAGGGCAATACAACAATCCCCACACTCAATAGCAACGCCAACGGGGCTGGAATTGCAAACCGACGAAACCGGGTAAACAAAAAAATCGCAACAATGGCACCCAGTATTAAAAAACTAACCCACACGGCTGAAACTAAGCGGAGGTTTCGACCGGGGTATTCTTTACCATTCGAACCACTGTTCCCTGACCCGGTACCGATTCAATTTCAGAGAAGTCCATTAGAGTCCGAATAAACGTCAAGCCCAGTCCCAACCCAAACAACGCGTCGTTGGCGCCATCCTGTTTTGCAGAAACGGCGTTAGCAGGATCAAACCCTTTTCCAGAATCCTTTACGAGAACCTCTAATTTATCTGAATGCAAGGTCATCGCAACATCAATCATCCCATCTCCACCACCATAAGCATGCTGGACGGCATTGGTGCACGCCTCAGATACAGCAACTTTAATATCCTCGATTTCATCAATTGAAAAATTCATTCGGGACGCAATACCGGACACCGAAAGACGAACCACTCCCACGAAATCGGACTGGGCCGGAATTTGAATAGTAACGGTGGGTAATTGACTCATGGGGAGCGCTCCTTAGGCGGACAAGGCCTTCGATTCTTCCTCAAACAAATTAATATTTTTGGAACTCAAGCCTGAAATCTCAAAAATCTTACGGACCTGCGGACGACTACAAATAACATTGAGCTGTCCATCCGCTTTAGACAGGGACCGTGCTGAATGGGCAATTGTCCCCAAACCTGTCGAGTCAATGTAATGTACATTTTGCAAATCAAGAACGACTTTAATTTGTCCAGAATCGACCACTTCAGTCAAAACCTTATGGAGTTTCGGACAAGTATACACATCTATTTCGCCGGAAACCCGGACAACAGGAACAACCCCCGCATTTTCGACAGCAACTGAAAATTCGATGACCATCGTGAATGGTTCCTCCAAAGCGCCTAAATCTAAAGAAAGCTGGCAGTATAGCCGATGGACGATTCAGTATCAAACCCGAAATTGCCGCCCCTTACTCTATCGATGCCGATCATGGTATAAAACGCCAATCGCCCAACGGATACTTCAAGACCAATTTTACACCACAATACGGGCCAAATATTTCGAGGAACCACATGCCAATAAATAATGAACGGAAACTGTATAAAATCGGACAGTTAACACGACTGTTAGGGATTACATCTCGAACATTGCGATATTACGATCAAACGGGAATCTTGCCCCATGTCAAACGAAGCACTGGCGGCATGCGATTATTCGACGACGAAGACCTTGATATCATCCGTCGGGTTCGCAAAATTCAAACCGAAGAGCGACTTTCACTCGAGGCCATTCGCGACCGTCTCTACGGGTCATCCCTAACCACTGAACGCGCCATTGTCATTACCGATGGGGGGGCATTGATACCCGATTCTTTAGTCACCCAACTGCCGCTGCAAATTATCCCGACTCAGCTCCAATCAGGCGACACCATTTTTAGCCCAACCACACAAAGTGTCGAGCAATTCTGGGAGCAATGCCTCGCCAATAAACAGTTCCCGAAATTGTCGGGCATCAGCGTCGATACATTCGTGAAGGCGTACACCACCTGTGCCGAGGCTGGGCATACACATATCTTCTCGATTCATACATCAGCACACTTCGGCCCCATTGCCGAAAATGCAAAAAAAGCCGCCGCTCTGGTCGCCGGCAAGATCGCCGTTTCCGTCTACGATTCCCAATCGTTAGGGAGTGGTCTGGGATTGCTCGTCAGCCAAATCGCTGAAGCGGTTGTCAGAAAAGAACCTCTCGATCAAATTCGGTCGTTTATCGCAAAGCAAATTCCGATGGCACACCTCCTATGCCTATCAGATGGAATTTCTCATTTCACTATGGGGATTTCAGGAACATCTCTATCTGAATCCAATACGTTATTATTGCAAAAGATGATCGCGTTCAAACCCGTTTTCACTATCGATAACTCAAAAGAGTTATTAACAATCGTCGATTGCTGCAAAACCAAAGCCGAAGCGATCGATGTGATGTTACTTCAATTAGACAATGAAGTCGCCGCAAGGGGGAAATACCTTAATCGTGTAATGATCAGTTACAATGGGCTTGAATCGGATGCGAAAAAGGTGACAAAAGCAATTAAGTCCCAACACCCAACCGTTCCAATCTTTGTTCAAAAAGACAGCGGGTTATTGTCCATCATTGGCGGCCCCAAAACCCTGGCCATTTCCGTGGCGTAAACCCAAGGAGTAGACATGAACCCAACTGAACTTCAGATTTTAGAACTCGTATCATCCAATGCACGGATGGCAACGGCGGATATTGCGGACCAGCTTCAACTCACACAGGCCCAAGTTGAATCCACATTAAAAAAACTGGAGTCGGATGGGGTAATTATTCAATACACCACGGTCGTGGACGAAAAAAAACTACCAAAGACCAGTAAAATTAAAGCATTGATCGAAGTCAGTGTTCGGCCCGAAAAACGAACAGGATTTGAAGCAATCGCCCGAAAAATCGCCCAATTTTCAAACGTTGTGGATCATTATCTTGTATCAGGTGGATATGACTTCTTGGTGATCGTCGAAGGGGATTCTTTGGAAGAAATTTCATCGTTTGTATCCGACAAACTCGCATCTATTGATAACGTTCGAAGTACAGCGACCCACTTCATCATGAAAAAATACAAAGAAAAAGGCATTTTAATCGGACAGGCCCCTCAAGAAGAGCGCCTGGTTGTCTCTCCGTAATTAACCATGAAATCCGAATTTTCACATATTCTAGACACGATCCCGCCCTCTGGCATTCGAAAATTTTTCGACCTGGTTATTGGTGCCAAAGACGTCATTTCATTAGGGGTCGGGGAGCCTGATTTTCGAACGCCATGGTCCATTCGTGAAGACGCAATATTTTCCCTAGAGCAAGGAAAGACCTCTTACACGTCGAATAGTGGACTTTTAGAATGTCGAGAGGCCATTTCGAAGTATCTAGCCGATCGGTTTGACGCGCACTATGATGCCAAAACTGAAATATTGCTGACCTTCGGCGTTTCAGAAGCGGTGGACATCGTCTTGCGCAGCATCCTAAACCCGGGGGACGAAGTCATCGTACCCGAACCAAGTTACGTATGTTACACCCCCCTCATTCAATTGACTGGGGCAAAAGCAATTCCACTGAATACAACCGAAACAGGATTTATTCCTGACCCCAACCAAATCGCACATGCAATCACCACAAAAACCAAAGCCATCATCCTATGCAGTCCCAGCAATCCCACCGGGCGCGCCATTCCGAAAGACACGCTTATTCAAATCGGAAAACTCGCACGCGAACATGATTTTTGGATTATTGCGGATGAGGTATACGCCGAGCTCACTTACGATCAACCATTTCAATCAGTGGCCGCATTACCCAATCTCAAAGCCACCACAATTTTACTGAATGGTTTTTCAAAAGCATTTGCAATGACGGGCTGGCGTCTCGGATACATCTGCGCACCTCATGACCTGATCCTGCGTGCGACCAAGATTCACCAATATAGCGCACTGTGCGCACCAATCACCGCCCAGTACGCGGCCATTGAAGCGGTAAAAAATTGTGCAAAAGATGTCGAAGACATGCGAAAATCCTACCAAGGCCGTCGTAATTTATTTGTAAAACGACTCAATGAAATTGGCCTCCCCACCCAATTGCCAGAAGGCGCTTTTTATTGCTTTCCAGATATCCGCCATACCGGACTAACATCTGAAGGATTTGCACTTAGACTCCTCAAAGAACACCGTGTTGCTGTCGTTCCCGGCCATGTATTTGGGCAAGGAGGCGAGGGCCATATTCGGTGTTGTTACGCCACAAGCCTTGATCAACTTAAAGAAGCATTAACTCGAATTAACCAATTTTTGAAAAGTCTATCGTGAATACAATCGACATCCTATTGTTGACCATCATCGGGTACAACGCATTTGCGGGCTTTAGACGAGGGTTGGTTCGACTGGTGATGGATTTTGTCGCATTCGGCGTCGCAATCGCACTTACGCGCAATTACGGGGCAATCGCAGCCAAATTCGTTGAGCAAACGATTCACCAACATCCCCCAACATCAACCTTAGTGGGCTACATTGGATTATGGCTCGTAACCTTTGGCATCTTGTCCTTGATTGGGATGTGGATTAGCGCAGCACTTCCGATGATCGGTCTTAGTACACTGAATCGAATGGGCGGCCTCGTCGGAGGAACGGCTAAAGGTCTACTATTTTGCATCCCAATTCTTATGCCAATGCAATTTTTTAAACAAGATTTACTTGTAGATTCGATGATCGCCCAAGCACTTTCCCCAGCCATAACCACGATTGGCGCTCGGATTTTCCCCAAGCCTTGAAACTCCTTACCGAACTGCAGCCGCAATCAAGGGAACCATACCAGATTCCGATATCGCCCCAGACTTAAACGCAACATCGATCTCATGAAGACGATTAAGCATCTCAAACAATCCGGCTACTGAATGTGCCCGCTTAAGCTCGGGTGCTGTTTTTTGAATGGAATACGGATGCCGCTCCAAAACACTTCCGATGTCCTGAAATGATCGCCCCTGTTCCATCATTTCGAGCGTAACGAGACATTGATGAGCGGTCGACGCAACAATTCCAAGAATTTTCACCGGCTCCTCCCCATCCTCGTCCAGAGCAACCAACTCGGTCACTACCTGGACTTTATGGTTTGCCCGAAGGGCTTCCGTCAATCTAAAAATTGACCCCGATCGAGCCCCCAGTACCGAGGTAACCATTGCAACGTCGATTCGGGAAGCCTCCCCCGCATACACCCTCAACGTACCCAACAACTGATCCAAAACACCGGTTTCAAATCCCACCGTATCCAAAATCAAGTCCACCGCATCTGATGCAATGCCAATGCCCCGGGCCTTAGCCTGGGCTGTCAACCATTCTCGGACCTTTCCCAATTCCCATTCTTTGAAAGTTGTAAATTCATGAACATCTGCTCTTTTTTTTAGAAACTGGGCAGCCTTAGTTCGACCATCCACCGACTTTGTGGAAATAAAAACCAAAAAATGGCCATCAGGGATCGACGAAACGGTTGACTCTAAAAATCGTAACGATTCCGGGTTGGAAGCCTGGGTTAAACAGACCGGATCTTTCGCGACTATTAGCTTGGTACCTCCCAACAGCGATACTCCCAAAATAGACTGAGCAAGCGTGTCATGGTCAACCCCATCGGGCATCCGATCAACCACTTCGACAGCAAGGCGACGCTGTAACGACCGGACAAATTCGCCGACCCGAAACACATCATCCCCATGAACCCAGGTCAGAGACGTCATTCAGCCAGTACGGTCTTATAAAACCGACGCTTACCCACCCGAATAACCGCGCCATCCGTACCCGGAACGACAGCGAAAGCATCACCGAGAACTGTCCCATCGATCGATACAGCACCCTGTTGGACCAACCGCACAAATTCTTTCTTGGAGGGGACAGCGCCCTCCGCCATCAAGACATCCGCCAACCGCTGACCAGACTTGATCTGAAGAGCCGGCATCTCAGTAGGAACTTCCCCGCGACTAAAAATCCGATTAAATTCGTCGCGCGCGCCTAAGGCCGCCTCTTCCGAATGGAAATCCGTCACGATCCGAACCGCCATCGCCTCTTTCAGTGTCTTTGGATTGATGGCACCAGACCGAATCTGTTCATCAATCACCTTAATTTCCGCGTCTGCCACATCCGTCAACAAGGTGTAATACCGCGTGATGAGCTCATCTGGGATCGATAACAATTTGCCATACATCGTGTCCGGAGAATCCAAAATGGCAATGTGGTTACCCAAGGATTTGCTCATTTTATTAACCCCATCCAATCCTTCTAAAATCGGCACCATCATTACCGATTGTTGCGCAACCCCGCTTTCACGCTGCAAATGACGCCCCATCAAGAGATTGAATTTTTGGTCAGTACCGCCAATTTCAACGTCCGACCGCAACACCACAGAATCGTGGCCTTGCAACAACGGATATAAAAACTCATGAATGCTAATGGCCACGTTCGATGAAAACCGTTTTTGAAAATCATCCCTTTCCATCATCCGTGCAACCGTATATTTCGCCGCAAGCTGAATCATGTCACGCGAAGTCATCGTATCCAGCCAATGCGAATTAAAAACAACATCCGTCCGGTCTTGCCGAAGTATTTTCATCACTTGCGATTGGTAAGTAATTGCATTTTTCGCCACCTGATCAACCGTCAATATCGGTCGCGTCTCCGATTTACCAGTCGGATCACCAATCATCGCGGTATAATCACCGATCAAAAATTGAACCGTATGGCCCAAGTCCTGCAATCGACGTAGCACCTTCAACACGACCGCATGGCCCAAGTGCAAATCAGGCGCGGAAGGATCGGCTCCAAACTTAATTTTCAACGACTTCTCGGCACAAACAATGTGGTCAAAACTCGGTTCAGGGATCACCTCGACAACCGATCGGCGTAACGCCTCAATACTTGAATTGATCATGGCCACCATCCTAACTTCGGCCCTTCGGGATGTCTACCGGTTACGGAGAATTTTGCATTTTAGGCCAAGATGCTATAGTGAACCCAATTCACCCTTATTTTTCGACCAGGAGCACCCATCTGATATTTCGGTCCAAACATCATATTGGAAAACTCGCCAGAAGCGGCGGTCGAACCAACGCCCCCCATCGCAACACAAAAACACCAGCTAACTTCATGATTAAACGGGTTTTATTCGGCCTAACCGTTGTCGCGGGTGTCGGATTTGGGGTACTGGCCATTGCCAGTGTTGTTGTGGCAAAAAACTTACCGAATGTGGATACGATAAGCACCTATATCCCTGCGGAAACAACCAAAATCTACTCCAACAACGATATCGTACTCGCTGAATTGCACCTTGAAGAAAATCGGGAAGTCATTCCACTCGAAAACATTTCGCCCTTTATCAAACAGGCCGTTCTCGCCACAGAAGATACCGATTTTTATCAACACCACGGAATCAACATTAAAGGGATGTTTAGAGCCGCGTTAAAAAACGCGGTAACGCTTAGTTTTTCCGAGGGCGCTTCCACTTTAACTCAACAGCTTGCACGCAATTTATTTTTAACTAAGAAAAAGAAAATTAGCCGCAAAATCGCCGAAATCATCCTTGCACTTCAAATCGAACGAAAATACACCAAAAACGAAATTTTGGAGATGTACCTGAACCAAGTCTACTGGGGTCACAACTCGTACGGAATCGAATCAGCTGCCCAGCTCTATTTTGGCAAACATGCCAGAGATCTCAATCTCGCCGAGTCGGCGATGATTATAGGCCTGCTAAAAGGCCCCGAACTCTATAGCCCCTTCCGGAATTATTCATATGCAAAACAACGGCAGAGAACCGTTTTAAATCGAATGGCGAAGCTCAAAGTAATTACCCAACAACAGGCCAACAATGCGTTCATCGAAGACCTCCAGTTGGCGCAACGCAAAAACTTTCGGTACCGCGCACCCTATTTTACGTCATATATAGTGAATCACCTGTATAGCACGTACGGCGAGGAAGCAACTCTCACCTCAGGCATGCAAGTCTACACAACTCTCGACTACGAACTCCAAATGTTGGCAGAAGAAGTGGTAAAAACGTATGTCTCAAAATCTCGAAAACCGTATTACGGCACCAACCGCGCCGAAGAAAATTACAATTTTTCACAGGCCGCATTAATGGCCGTCGACCCAACAACCGGGTATATCAAGGTGTTGCAGGGTGGCGCCGACTACAAAGAAAATCAATATAACCGATGCACCCAGGCCCGACGACAACCGGGATCAACCTTCAAACCATTCGTCTACATCGCTGCACTCGAAAAAGGATTTTCTCCCTCAAGCATTGTTCAGGACAGCCCCATTACATTTTCAACGTCCCAAGGCCCTTATTCACCGGCAAACTATACCCACACCTACTTGGGTAACATCACATTACGCAAAGCACTTGAAAACTCGATCAATATCGTCGCCGTCAAACTCAATAACCTCGTAGGTCCCGAAAATATCATTCGCCTAGCCCGTGCAATGGGAATAACATCCCCGCTACAACCCGTCTTATCGCTACCTCTAGGCGCAAACGAAGTCACGATGATGGAATTGGTAACGGCCTACTCTGTAATTGCCAACAATGGGCTACGCAATGACCCCACCGGCATCATCAAGATACAAGATCGTGAAGGGGGCATTCTATTTAAACACCAAGTCCACCCCAAACGGGTATTGGATGAAAACATCGCGTCTAATATCGTCGATATGATGAAAGGGGCAATTCGATATGGAACCGGGCAAAACGCAAATTTACCCCGACCAGTTGCGGGCAAAACAGGCACAACCTCCGATTACAAAGACGCTTGGTTCATTGGATTCGTACCTCAACTGGTATGCGCTACCTGGGTGGGCAATGACGACAATACACCCATGAACAAAGTCACCGGAGGATCGGTCCCGGCGTTGATGTGGCGAGACTTTATGAAAGAAGCACTCAAAGATATTCCGCCAACCGACTTTGCAAGATCAGGCGAAGTAGCTAAGCGTACTGATCAGGACGACAGTACCGGAAATGCAAGCGAACTGCCCCAAGACAATGGTGCCCCCCCACCCAACGGCACCGATCAAAGCGGAATCGACTTTAAATCGTTATAACATAATCCACAAAGGAGCTCTCACATGGATACCCCACTTGAAAACGTCATTATTATCGGATCCGGCCCTGCGGCGCACACCGCCGCAATTTATACCGCTAGGGCAGAGCTAGCACCACTCTTATTCGAAGGTGAAATGGCAGGTGGCGTCGCAGCTGGCGGCCAATTAACCACGACAACAGAAGTCGAAAATTTCCCAGGATTCCCAACTGGGATCAGCGGCCCTGAACTCATGATGAAAATGCGAGATCAAGCAACACATTGCGGGACGCGAATTCTAACCAAGACCGTCGAAAAAGTAGACCTAAATGACCGCCCGTTTAAAGTATGGACCGACGACCAAGAATACCGTGCAAATGTACTCATCATCGCAACAGGCGCCACCGCGAAACGGATGGGCGTCCCTGGCGAAGAGAGTTATTGGCAACGCGGTATTTCTGCATGCGCGGTATGTGATGGAGCGTTACCAATCTTTCGGAACAAACCCCTAGTTGTAATTGGGGGCGGGGACTCCGCATGTGAAGAAGCCTCCTTTTTGACCAAATACGCTAGCGAGGTTGTACTTGTGGTCAGACGAAATGAACTGCGCGCCTCTAAAGTTATGCAAGACCGCGTAAAAAATAACCCAAAAATTAAAATTCTGTGGCAGAAGACTCTTGAAAAAGCAGTCGGCGAAAAAGTGTTAACTCACGTTGTCTTAAGAGACACGCAAACTGAAGCACTAGAAACCATTCCGACTAGTGGGTTGTTTTACGCCATTGGCCACGTCCCCAACACGGCGTTTTTGAATGGCCAAATCGATCTTGACGAAACCGGGTATATCAAAACAATTCACGGAACAGCGCAAACGTCAGTGCCCGGCGTTTTCGCGTGTGGCGACGTTCAGGACAAACACTATCGCCAAGCCATCACGGCAGCGGGAAGTGGCTGCATGGCCGGATTAGACGCCGAACGATGGCTTTCCGAAATCAGCTAGCCTTTACGGCTCGAATTCTGTAACAAATCGCGCCGGCCAGAACCATCAGTGCACAAAATAACTGGCCGGTAGTCAGTGCGCCAAACCAGTACCCAACTTGTAAATCGGGCTCTCTAAAAAACTCAATTACAAATCGGATCGCCCCATACCCCATCAAGTAGCAAGAAAACAATTGCCCGGGCTCCAAATCTAATTTGCGCCTAAATAGGCTCAACAAGATAAATAGAAGAAGTCCTTCACCCAGCGCTTCATATAGCTGCGAAGGATGTCGGGGCAGATTACCGGCGTCCGGAAATACCATCGCCCACGGCACCTCGCCAACACGCCCGTATAGCTCGCCGTTTATAAAATTAGCCAATCGACCAAAGCCAATACCAATCGTGGAGGCCCACCCTAGAACATCTAATAGGGGCCAAATCGATATCAGATAACGACGCGAATAGAGGCCGGTCGCGACAACAGCACCCAGTGCCGCCCCGTGATACGCCATTCCACCTTGCCAAATCGCAAAAATCTGCAAGGGGTGCGCGATAAAATACCCTGGATCATATACCGCAACATAGATCAGGCGGCCACCCAGCAAAATGCCAGATACGAGATAGGAAGGGAAATCCCAAATCGCATCTCGGGATAACCCCAGGCGTCGAAATGACGACACAGCGAGTCTCATCCCAAGAAAAATTCCCGCGACGTAGGCAATCCCATACCAGCGAATTTGGAGGGGACCTAAATGCAATAAAACCGGATCAATATTCGGATAGGCTAACATAGGGATGGGTGGTATGATACGCCCACCATGGCGATCGTAAAAGGCTCGGGATCAACCCGAAAGATCAAAATTGCATTGCAGCCAGTATCTGGCAGAGGCCCGACGCAAGATGTTATACACGGGGCTCAGTCTGAATTGCCAATAATTCACCCCGAATCAGACGCGAATCTCACTGAAACGGATCCAAACCCAAAGAAAAAAACGATCGGGATGCTAAAGTCCATGCACCCTGCCCCCCAGCCACTGCCTGTGGAACCCGAACCCGCACTCGAAATTCCTTCTGAACTCCAACAAGCACTTGCACGGTACGAATCCCAGATGCGTCACTCGGCAGATGCCGCAATTTTGGCATACAAAGACGCACAAAAAGTGGCCATCGATTCGGAAGTTGCCGCTTACAAAGCCCAACAATACGCAACCTTACAATCCGAAATGTCAGCCTTACGCGACCAGGGATACAAAGACGGCTACGCCCAGGGCGAAGCCAAGGGGCTCGCAGAATATTCCTCCCAACTTCAGGGATTTTTTGATGCCATCAACGACGTGAGTCAAAACAAGCGGCTATTTCTAGAAAATTCCGAACCCGAACTCCTTAAATTGGCAGTCAAAATTGCCGAAAAAATTATTCATAATCAAATTGAGATGGATCAAAACACCCTCATGTCCATTGTCGACCACGCCATTCGACGAATTACAGACAAAGATAAAGTCATTATTAAGACGTCACCGTCTGATGCCGATTATATACGCCAACGTCGAGACGATATCCTTGAAAAAATGCCGGATATTCGATCATTGGAAGTTCATGAAGACCCTAAAATTGAACGTGGTGGCTGCATAATCGAAACCCGATTAGGGTTCATTGACTCATTAATTTCGACCAAGCTTGCCAGCATCGAAGCCGCACTGTTCAAGGTATATAACGACCGATAATCCATGGACAATCTAGACCGATATCTCACCGCAATTGAGCGAACCGACGTCCTAAAAGTTGTGGGCAAAGTCGTCCAAGTTGTCGGATTGGTAGTTGAAGCGCAAGTCCAAGGCGTATTCGTCGGAGAACTCTGCGAAATTGAAATCGATGAAAAACGTAAAATCAGATGCGAAGTCGTCGGATTTAAAGAAGAAAAAGTACTCCTCATGCCACTGGGTCCAATGAGCGGTATTCGGCCAGGAGCACGCATTTGTGCCACAGGGAAACCAATTCAAGTTAAGGTCGGCCCGGGCCTGTTAGGGCGGGTATTGAATGGAATCGGAGAACCGATGGACCGCAAAGGCGATCTCGAATACGAAGCGTTGTATGACATTGATCGAGACCCCCCAGATCCGATCCTCCGCCCTCGTATCGATGAAGTCCTTAAGGTGGGCGTCAAAGCAATCGACGGAATTTTAACATTCGGGAAAGGCCAACGGGTCGGAATTTTTGCGGGGTCCGGAGTCGGAAAAAGTACGCTGATGGGCATGTTGGCACGAAACTGCGAAGCCGATATCACGGTAATCAGTCTGGTAGGCGAACGCGGTCGTGAGGTAAAAGATTTCATTGAAGAATCCCTCGGAGAAGAGGGCCTGAAGCGGTCTGTCGTGGTGTGTGCGACCTCCGATGTTCCTCCGGTCATCCGCCTCAAAGGCGCGATGGTCGGTACCGCAATCGCAGAATATTTCAGAGACCAAGGTAAAAACGTGTTATTTATGATGGACTCCGTTACCCGGTTCGCAATGGCGCAACGGGAAATTGGATTGGCAACGGGAGAACCCCCAACAACTAAGGGCTATACGCCAAGTGTGTTCGCGATGTTACCGCGCTTAATGGAACGTGCTGGAACATCTGAAACAGGCTCAATCACGGCCATTTACACCGTATTGGTTGATGGCGGGGACATGGATGAACCCATCGCCGATGCTGCACGGGGTATTTTAGATGGTCACATGGTCCTATCGCGAGACATTGCCGCAAAAAATCACTACCCCTGTATCGACATTGGGCATAGCGTTAGCCGGCTATTCTCGGTAATAGCAGAGGACAAGCACAAAAAAGCTGCCGGAAAATTACGTGAAACACTATCTAAATTTAATGAAGCGGAAGATTTGATCAACATCGGCGCTTACGTCAAAGGGAGCAACCCCAAAATCGATTATGCGATCGAAAAAATAGATGCCATAAATACATTTTTGCGGCAAGGCACCGAAGAAGACATTCCATTCGAAAAAACCGTGCAAACCTTATGTAGCATGTTCGCATGAGCAAAGCGGAAAAATCAAAGCGCTTTAAATACCCACTCGAAACCCTCCTTAAAGTCCGAACGATCCGTGAAAAACAAGCCCAAGAACGGTTTCAAAAAGCGGACCTCTTGCATCAAGAGGAGCTCAAACGAGAAGCAGAAATAAAAGCATTTGAGACCGAAAAATACCAAGAATTACGCGACTTAATGTCTGGCAAAACCGCCCACACGGATGTCCAAATGGTCATGATGCGAAAGGCGCATTTGGAAACAATCCGTGAGCAAGTAATCCAGCAGGAAGAACGGACCAAGACGGCAGAAGCTAAAAAAGAGGAAATGCGTCTAGAACTAATTGCTACCGTCCGAAATCGAAAAATAATTGAAAAGGACAAGCAAAAAACAAGAGATTCATGGCGAAAAATCATGACCAAGGAAGACAATAAATTTCTAGATGATATTGCGGTTATAGGCTTCGAAAACAAATCCCGAGCCCGGAAAGCAGCCGAAAATATCGAATAGGCTGGAGATTCAAGGCCAAGTTTAATACAATGCCCTTCTCGCAGCATATTAATTATTAGAGGAGCACCGCTTTGAATAAAGTTATTTCTCGGTTCGGAATGGGGTTAGCAATTGTCGGACTCTGCAGTATGTCAGTCAGTGCAACGATTCGCTATTCACTTGAAGATATAGAAAAGGAATCCGCTCAAGGTGGCCTCAGCATCGTTCAATCCAACGGTCGTACCTTCTTCAAAGGCAGCATCGGTAAAGATTTCAAATTAGGTCCTTTGGAAGTGGGCGGAGACCTTAACCTCTACTTAGCTACGGACGGGAGCAGCAGCTACCCCAGCGACCTTCAACTCCTGACTCTGCGCTACGTCGAATATAACCACAATAACCAGGCAGGAATTCGGTACGGTCGCCTATCCGACGTTACCTACGGTTATGGGTTGTTAATGGACAGCTACGACTCAGGGCTTGGTGGTGATACGACTGAATTTACCCTCAAAAAGGGCGGATTCAAAGGCTATGCAAGCGTAATGGGAGTCCGTGCAGATGCTTTGGGTACATTCGGAAATGTTTTTGCAGGCCGGTTAAGTACAGAAATCCCTGATGTGACATTTTTCGGAACACCAATTCGAGTTGGTATTAATGCGGTTAAAGACCAAGATGGTGTAAATGAATCAGTTAACGGAACGACCATTACACGGCCCGAAATCACAGGTTACGGTGCAGATTTAGGATTACCGTTCGCGGGCGATTTCCTAACTTATTACGTGGAATACGCCAAACTTGAGAATCATGGCAACGGATTTTCAACTGGATTTAAAGGCGACTTTTTTGACATTTTTAAATATCGAATGGAATATCAATCTCTCGAATCAGGGTTTGTTCCAGGCTACTTTAGCACCGCGTACGAAGCCACCAGTTTCGACTTCGCAACCATGGCCCCTAGTAATGCGATCAGTGGTTTCATCGGCAACCTGTCGCTTGCCCTACCGTCAACGCCATTTAAGGGCGGTATCCAAGTTGAGTCTTATTCAGACCGGTCTTTATTATCAGCGGCAATCGGGTGGTCAAAAATCAACAATACGACCGGGGTTATTAACTATATTCAACCCTTCCAAGCCGCGTCTAATCCAATCCTAGAGTCAACTGTATTGTATCAAACTGGGGGAACGTTCGATTACGTCGTAAACCTCAAACGGATTTACTATTCCTCTAACTTATTTACTGAAAGCTACACCGTCGGGCTTCGATTCAACCCAAACAAGCTATTCAATATCTTCTAAGTAACGGAAGAGACACCGCTTACTTAGCCCCAAGCCCCGGCCATTCATTTTTCTGGCCGGGGCTTTTTTTATCGATAAGACTTTGACAACAGAGGGTTTAATACCTACCCTTTCGGGCGTGAATAGAGAACAGTACGAAGTTATCGTTGTAGGATCCGGCCACGCAGGTGTCGAAGCCGCCTTAGCCGCCTCAAAAATGGGCTGCAAAGTTCTCATGGCAACTATCAATGTGGACAACATCGGCTTGATGCCCTGTAACCCGTCAATCGGAGGCCCCGCTAAAGGGCAAATTGTCGGTGAAATCGACGCTCTTGGCGGCGAAATGGGTCTTGCCGCAGATGCAACCCATATTCAGCTAAAGATTTTAAATCGATCACGTGGCCCCGCGGTACAGTGCCTCCGATCGCAAAACGATAAGCGCCAATATAACGCCTATATGAAACGCCGAGTTTTTGCACAAGATAATCTCGACGTGGAGCAAACAATGATTGAGGGCCTGATCATCGAAAACGACCAAGTACTTGGATGCGTGACCCAATTAGGCAAACCCATTTATGCAAACGCGGTGGTCATAACGACAGGCACTTTTCTCAACGGACAAATGCACGTCGGTCTCAACGCAACCGCCGGAGGAAGAGTGGCCGAAATTAGCGCCATAAGCCTACCGGAATCATTCAGGAAGTATCTAAAGATGGGAAGACTAAAAACGGGCACTCCGCCACGTTTAAACAGCCGATCGATCGATTTCTCTAAAATGACGATTCAGCCCGGAGATTCTGAATTTCTGAGATTCTCATTTAGAACGCCGTATTCAGAAAAATTCAAAAATCAAATTGATTGTTATTTAACTCGAACAACAGAAAAAACCCATCAAATCATATTGGGGAATTTAGATCGCTCGCCGATGTACACTAACGTAATCCAAGGACGAGGCCCCCGCTATTGCCCATCAATCGAAGACAAGGTCGTTAGATTTGCGGACAAGCTCAGCCACCAAATTTTTATTGAACCTGAAGGATTAGACACCAACGAAATTTATCCTCAGGGCATGAACACCTCTCTCCCGGAAGATGTGCAACTTGCAATGCTGCGGTCAATGCCAGGCCTCGAAGCCGTTAAAATAATTAAACCCGGTTATGCTGTAGAATATGACTTTGTTTATCCCAACCAACTACTACCGACCCTAGAGACAACCCCCCTAAAAAATCTCTTTTTAGCAGGGCAAATTAATGGGACCTCCGGTTATGAAGAAGCCGCAGGGCAAGGGATCATCGCAGGAATCAATGCGGCGTTAAGGGCAAAGGGACAACCTGGATTCACACTATCGAGAGAAGAATCGTATATCGGTACAATGATTGACGATTTAATCCACAAGGACATTGTCGAACCTTATCGCATGCTAACATCCCGGTCGGAGTACCGCCTCGTCCTAAGGCAAGATAACGCCCCGTTTAGGCTAAGCGAAAAGGCATACTCAATTGGGATGTTAACAGACGCCGAAATCGAAATTGTCAGGGCCCGCAGAAACGCGGTAACGGCATTAATACACCGATGGAAAAAAGAGAAAGCGGACGATAACCTCCGATCAGAATGGGGAGTCTCAGATAAACTCACCATTGCAGATTGCATCAAACGAACAAATTTTACGCCGCGAACTGACTCGAACAACCCGTTGGACATTGAAATTAACCGTATGGCGGCTGTCGAAATTATTTACGAGGGATATTTAACAAAACAGCAAAAAGAGATCGAAAAACTCGAAAAAATGCACACCCGCGTGATCCCCCCCACTGTGTCCTACCTAGAAATTGAAGGTCTACGCAAAGAAAGCCGAGAAAAACTCGAGGCAAGCCGTCCCCTAACAATCGGTGCTGCGAAACAGTTGTCGGGCGTAAATCCAGCCGACATATTAATACTAGTCGCATATTTAGAAAGACATTCGAGATGAACTCCGCTGTAAACAAGTATGTTGAACTATTAAAAGACTACAATACCCATACGAATATTTATTCAATTTCTGCCTACGAAAAACTACCATTTCATATTTTAGATAGCGTTAGAATTTTGGACTTTATCCCGGTAAACACCCAACAGATTCTCGATATCGGATCTGGATCGGGGCTACCCAGCATTCCCATGGCGATTACTCGCCCTGATATTAAGATTACAGCGGTCGAATCAAAGTCTCGCAAAACCAAGTTTCTAATCGACGCAAAAGCCAAATTGGGCTTACACAATTTAACCATTATTACGGGCGACATAAACGAGTATATTCACCAAAAAAAACCCAAACCCCAAGTCATTACCGCTAAAGCCTTCGCACCAATTGAACGGCTTCTACCGCTATTAAAATTACTGGCTTATACAAAAGCTACCGTCATTATTCCCATTAGCGCAGTCCAAAAAGAGGCTTTGGAACAGTTCAAATGCCCCAGTTTTATTAAAACAGCGACGATCCAAGAGACACCCCCCCATTATTATCACGTTCTAACTCTTCATTAATTTCGTAGACGATCGAACGATTACTGGACCGCTATTTAAATCTCGACAGCAGTTCTTCAAACTCGGCTTCAGATCGATAATAGAAGGTTATTTTACCAGATGTTTGCTTCCCGCGAATTTGAACCTTTGTATTAAATCTGGACCCCAATTGGGTCTCTAGTCCACTAAATAATGCAAGCTGATCAACAGCAGACTCGGCCTTTTCCTTACGTGTCGAAACGGCATGCTCGATTTGCCGAACATTCAATCCCCCCGCCTTGATTTGTTCGACATACGCCATCATGTCCTCTACGGAGTCTAATGACAACAGGGTTCGAGCGTGGCCTTCTGATAGCTCTCCAGACTCCACTTGGGACTGAATACTTTCAGGCAAATTCAATAACCGAAGCGTATTAGAAACAGCCGACCGACTCCGACCAAAAACATCTGCAATCATTTGGTGTGTATAATCAAACTCAGCAATCAACTGCTGATACCCCCTCGCCACTTCCACCGCATTAAGATCTTGCCGTTCAAGATTCTCTATCAATGCAAGCTGCAAAGACTCTTGATCCGTGACATTTTTAATTATAGAAGGCACCAGATCTAAACCAACTGCTTGGCATGCTCGAAACCGTCGCTCGCCAGCAATTAATTCATAACCACTACCCACTCTTCTTACCAAAATCGGCTGATTCAACCCATGCTGTCGAATTGACTCGATTAGCGTCTTCATACCCGATTCATCAAAAGTACGTCGAGGCTGATAAGGGTTCGGACAAATCGAGTCCACGGGCAACGAAACAATTGTTTTTCCAGCCGCCAATACTGACCTGGGTATTAACGCCTCCAAACCCTTACCTAACCGCTGCGGTTCTTTAGTCACGACGATCTACCTCCCTAGCTAAATTTAAATATGCGATTGCCCCCCGAGAATCCGCTTGATACAACGCGATAGGCAGCCCATGACTGGGAGCTTCGGACAACCGGATATTTCTCGGGATAATCGTCTCGTAAATTAACTCTTTAAAATAAGTCCGAACATTTTCAGCAACCTGCCGATTAAGAGCTGTTCGTTTATCATACATCGTCAATACAATTCCCGATATCTGAAGATCAGGATTATACGTCTCCTTCACCATGGTCAAGGTGTTGATCAAACTCGCAATCCCCTCCAAAGCAAAATACTCGCATTGAACGGGAATCAACGTCCGATCCGCAGCAACCAACGCGTTCAAGGTGAGCAATCCCAATGACGGGGGGCAATCAATTACAATGTAATCATAGTAGTCACGCAACGGCTCAAGCCTCGCCTTTAATATTGTTTCACGTGAATCCAGCCCGACCATCTCGACCTCTGCACCAGCAAGATCACGACTACTAGGGATAACATGCAAATTATCAAATGCCGTAGGGTACAACACGTCCTTAAGCTCAGATCCATTCAACAATAAATCGTAAATACTACCATCAATAGTCTCTGACCGAAGTCCGACACCGGAACTTGCATTCGCCTGAGAATCCAAATCAACCAACAATACTTTATGACCAAATTCACTTAAATACGAGGCCGTATTTATTGCGGTGGTTGTTTTACCAACACCACCCTTCTGATTTACAACTGCAAAAATCTTACATGACATACGGTAATTATATCCGGCGGTGATAACTGCCACAAATTGGGATTAATTCATATTTTATTCCGTTGACGGATTAAAAACTATCCACTAAAGGTCAAAGACCCAGCTCTTTACATTTTTTCTATTCCCTGAGTGGCCCCCGACACCCCAAACGGGGCGAAGCCTTCAACACCTCCACCCACCGGACACAACCTCGATCCAGTTGTAAGTCCCTCGACTTCCCCTGTAGCACTCAGGAGATATGGCCTGACTTAGATATTCAACGGCCAACCCTTCGTATTTAGACACCTATTTTCGTAGGGCCAATCGACGTCCATAAATGAAGCCAACTTATGCCAACCCCACAAAGACCTAAAAATCAAACACTCTTTACTGGCAGGCGTGCGTACGCATCCCTAAGCGTATGTTTCAATTCCTCAACAAATCCAACATTAAAATTGTCCGCCATTTCTGAAATTGGTCTAACGGCATCCATAATATGTTTCACGTGAGACAACACATCATACAACAGACCATCAAACTGATTCAACCCGTTACACAAATCGTCCAATCCCTGAAAACAATCACTATTTATACCTAAAAAATAATTGTAATATTTATTGGTTTCAATTAATTTACATACATCAACATTAACAATATGATCGCATAGCCCAACCAATTTATCTATATCGCCGCATAGTAGCCTAATTTCACCTTGAACAGACTTTAAATCCTCTATCGACGCAACACCATGCACCTTCCCAAAAAGACGATTATAAAGGGCTTCATCAGCCGTAATTTCAGAATACAAATCCATGCCGGCTAACCCAATCTCCAATTTATCTTTAGAAACAGGGTAATCACGACCAATTCCAACTGTACCCAACCATCGGTATACAATCGAAATGATAACATCCAACCGATGATCAATCCGATTAACCATAAAATTAATTTTTTTAAATGACCCAACTAAGTCATCAAACTGTGCAGAAATATTAAGTAACTCTTCCATTTCTGCTTCTGTACAACCAGCAACAAGTTCATCCAACTCACGTTTCAATTCAGAACTCGATAACGGATCAATATTTACGAAATTGCCGAGAGTTGAACCTACCCCCCGCCGTACAGGCTTGCCACTGCTGAATTGCTCAGACGTTAATGGGGCCGGTACAGGAAGAGAACCGCATTTTGACCCATCTAAGACCAAATAAGAATCGAAAACGTCGATTACAGGTGCTTGTATTTTTCCAAAAAAAACGGAGTGATCCTTACTACAAGTAAGCCTCACATCTTTATCAGAATCTATAACATGCCGTAATTGGTCAACAACATTAGAAATTCCAATAACTTTTGATGCCACACGATCATTTATGGATCTAATCCACAACCGACCTTGATCGAGTTTATTTTTAATAACACGCTTCGAAACTATCCCTTCCGACTGGGGATTTCCCTTCATAAAAGCCACCCTTTGGGTACCAAAACCTGGATCAACACGTAAACGGTTGCGTTTCGAAGTTACGTTATCACCTTCGCGACATCCAACAGATAACCGATCTCGTTTAGAAGAAACGAAATCTATTTCAGGGATTCCCACGCCCAGGTGATTCCGACCAGACATGCCATTAGACTCACCGGTTCGTGCAACCGCCAGCTTATTACGTTTAGACTGAACCAATTCACTTTCATGGCCAACACTTAACCGATTACGCTTTGAGACACCGACGACTCTCTCAAGCCCGGAACCCGCCAAAGAATTACGTTTTGAATGAATAGGATCCACATCGATCAACATGCCATCAGGCTCAGCTCCGGCACACTGGATAGACTTCATTGCCCCGACCGTAGAAAATGCTGCGTATAACCGCTGAATTGAGCTAGAGCCAAAATTCAGCATCCCATTCAAAATTTGACGAGCCTCAACATTGAGTTCAGTTGGTAAGGTAGGTAATTTTAACGGTGCGGGATTCAACTCATTTTCGGTAGATGATCCCAAGTTTATCATTTGAGTAACAGAGCTCTTTAACGATGACAGTCGCTCAACGACATCACCATTTAATCCCGCTGTTGAAAGACACTTGAGATGGGATGGATCAATACCAACGAGTGCAGAAATATGTTGAGTCCGATTAATAAACTCTACACCCGTTAATCGCTGACTAAAACCACTACTATGCTCTGGCACCGGAATAACTACAGCCATAAAATCCCCCTAAGTATCAATCCAAAATCGCGTATAACGAGGCCTTCTTACCATTAAGATCACTAATAACACGAGTAATGTCATTCCCGAATGCAACAACAAAACCCATTGAAATTTCTCGACCCATTTCAGTCAATTTAAAGGATTCAAAATCCAGTGCAACCTCCGATTGGGTCAGATCCTTTGTCCGAACAAGCCGAATAATATGTTTATTAAAGACAACGACATCCTGACTACAAAATGATCTATCCACAACGTCATCAACAACGACGCAAGGCCCAAATTGTCGAATCATACTATTCAACAGTGCCTGTAACCGCCGTAGCACAGGATCAACACCCTTAAAGGTAACGCCCTCCCCTTTAAACACAAAGCTCCCCCTTTTTTCCGGTACCACACAACGTGGTGGACTACCTTTAATCCCAAAGGGGGAGCTTTTAAAACATCTAAATTTATCGAAAGATGACCTAGCGCTTCTTGGCCTTCATCTTCCGTCCGTATTTTTTGTACTTATGTTTGCGCATCTTCTTCCGGCGCTTTTTAATCAAACTTCCCATGCTAGACCTCCATTCCGAAAACCATAATTGGACGCCAATGGTAGCAAGGAAACCACATCATGGGTAGCCCAACGACCCAAATCACGACTCATTTCTGGAACATCTACAAAAAACACAACAGTCTTCATGGGTAAAAACAGCTTGGCATTCGTTGCAAAGTGACATCCCCGCCTCAATACGCCGTCTATTTTCACCCAAAATCAATTGCCTCAAATCCCCCGAAGGAACATCTCTTTTAGATTGACGTGACGGAAATACCACTTCCCCATCATCAATGACCTGCAACCGTTTTACGTGTGCACCATTAACTGTCTTGGATAATTGTTTCAAAATATGGTCCGAAATAAACGCAACTTCCGCTTTCCACACCGGGTTAGAAGACGACACATACAGTACAGATTCACGGAAATAGGCAACGCGCAATTCATCCGCAAGCTTGCCTGCAATCGTCGGCCAAATCAACCGGATCTTCTGTTCAACCTTGCGCTCTTTCAAAAACCGCGACATTCCCTTCATTTCACCAAGAATACCGTTAAGTTTTTCCATAAACACACCCCCCATTTAGCATTATCCAATGCCCATCCAACCCGAGACGCCTTGAATCACCGCGATCGGTAGTAACATAAACGGTTTGAAACCGAGATATAACGGCCGTTTGAAGAGACAATTTCAAAGCCTCCGCAATTTCACAAAACGCATCGTCGATCAACACCAGGTAAGGACTTTTTCGGCCCTCTAAGACCACAAGATGAATCAATATCGCAATACTACGAGCAATCCCCCTCGAAAAAAATTGAATGACTGACCGATCTTCATGCTTCACATCAAAATCATCACGGTGCGCACCTGTGATCGTATAACCTAAAATTAACTCCTTTTGAAAATTCTCAACCAATATGGATCTCATTGATTCCAGGTATTCCAACCGATTTACACGTTTCAATATCAATTCGGGGCTTAGTTTAGAAAATCCCAATTCAGGTAACTCTGGCAAAAGTAAATTGATACGGTCAAAAACAGCATTCAAAGCGGCTTCCCTAGCAACCGTAATTTGATAAGAGCATTCAATCAGGGGAGATGTATAAAGCATTACTGCAGATTCGGATCGATTTTTTAAGGCTGCGTTCCGTTGATTTAACAATCGACTGTATCGCCGCTTTAAGATTTCGTAATTCGGAACAAAGGTCGTGGACATCTGATCTAAAAGGTCACGTCTAGAATCGCCTGACTCTTGAAAACTTCGAATAATATCTGCCGACCAATAAACAGGCACAATACGCCCATCCACCTTTTTTTGCGAAATAAATTCGTTGCTTAACGTTGGCTTTCGGGACGACGTCCGATCAAATTCCCGATAAACCCTTAACTCACCATCCTGCATGTCATTTATTTCAACCGCTAGTGCCCCCGACTCGGCGCCCAGAGCCAGTAAATCCGAAAACTGTTCTCCACGAATAGCCTTACCAGATACTGCACAATAAATGGCCTCAAGTAAGTTCGTTTTCCCTTGATTATTGTCACCAACAACAACCGTTATCTTCGGATCAAAGTAAACGACCTGCTCTGAGAGATTACGGAAATTTCTCACCCAGAGCCGGCGAAGCATTTAACTATGCAGGTTCGTCCTGAAAATCATTCGTCCGAATTGGCATCACAATGTAGACATACTCTTCATCGGTCACAGATCGAACAACACAGGGAGAAATTCCTTGATTAAATTCAAGCCGTACATCATCCGAATCAATGCCTCGAATACCATCCAAGACCAACTTAACATTAAACGCTATTTTGACATCGCCAGAACCCTGAAGGCGACTGACATCAATTTGCTCTTTAAAATCCCCCAACGCCGCTGCATTGGCCTTAATGGTCAAATTATCATCCGTGAATTGCAACCGAACCACGTTATTAGAGGTCGAAGCGATAATTGTGGCACGATCACACGCATTAACCATTGCAAACCGAGAGACTGAAAATAGATTATCAGAATGTTTGGGTAATACCTGGCGATAATCAGGAAATTGTCCCTTAATTACCCTAGAAATGAGTAAAAATTTATCACAAGAAAATGCAACTTGTGCGTCAGAGATATTCACCTGAATATCATCGTCGTCAGAAACACCTGATAAAATTTTATTAAGCTCATTCATTGCTTTATACGGAACAATAAGTGAAAAATCAGGCAAATTAACTGTATCAAGACTTTTTTTCTTCAATGACAATCGATAGCCATCAGTCGCAACAAAATACAAAACGCCTGACTCAACTTTAACAAAAATACCGTTTAAAAATTGCTTTGTCTCATCAAAACTTACTGAAAACAAGGTGTGTCGAATCAAGTCTTTCAAGGTCCCAGTTTTTACTGAAAATGCAGATCCAGATTCGATAGACGGAAATACCGGGTAATCATCCACAGATGAACATAAAATTTCGAAATCTACTTTATTTGCTTTAACGATCATTCGATTTGAATTTTCGACGGTAATATCAATAATTTCAGATTGGATTTTAGATAAGATACTACTGAATGTCTTGGCTCTTATTAAAATTGACCCATCGATTCCAGCAGAATTAACACCAACTGTGGTTTCAATTCCAACTTCTAAATCATTTCCTCGAAGCCTTAACGCATTTCCAGAAAGGTCCAAATACAAGTTTTCTAAAACAGGTAACGTGGTCCGTTGAGAGATGGCCTTTTCGACAATACCAATCCCTTTTTGCAAACTGGATGTTGAACAAGAAAACTGCATGCCAATAACTCCTTCTTTAATTAACTGTATTTAAGATTAATATATTTAAAATAAATATAGTATCTAGTAGTACCTGTTGATATGTGGAAAATATAGAATATTCTTTGATTTAACAGAAAAAAAGACGCTAAGTCGATGTTGATAAACTAACGGATAAAAATTTAAATTAATCACTTATCCACAGTCGCTAACAAGTTACGAGTAGATTATCACAAAAGATATCCACCGAATACTATTCGTCGTTTTTGATGTTTGAGATAAGTAAATTAATGATGCTTTTGGTTTCAGGATCGCTAATTAATAGTGTCTTGACCTTGTCGCATGCGTGCATAACGGTACTGTGATCCCGATCACCAAAATTCTCTCCAATTTTGGGAAGGGAGACGTTGGTGAGTTCCCGTGCAAGGTACATCGCAATTTGGCGCGCATAAGCTAGTTCTCTAGTTCGCCCTTTCGAACATAAGTCAGTGTTTGAGACATTAAAATAGTCACATACTTTTCGTTTGATATAGGTGATGGTGACCGGCTTTTCATTCTTTACCCCGATCATGTCGCGAATGACATTACTTGCAATCGATAACGTGATCTCGGTGTTAAGTAACGAGGCGTAAGCAGAAATTTTAGTTAAACAACCTTCCATTTCGCGAACGTTGGTCGGAATTTGAGTGGCGATAAAGTGGAGAATTTCATCCGAAATTTGAATGTTATACAGTTCTATTTTTTTTCGCAAAATAGCAATCCGAGTTTCAAATTCAGGGGGTTGCATATCTGCAATAAGGCCCCATTCAAAACGGGTACGTAATCGAATTTCTAGTGTTGGAATTTCTTTTGGTGGGCGATCAGAGGTCAATATAATTTGTTTATTATTGCTGTGTAACTCGTTGAATGTATGAAAGAATTCTTCTTGTGTTTGTTCTTTTCCAGCTAAAAATTGGATATCGTCGACAAGTAGAATATCCACATTTCGATACTTGGTGCGAAACTGATCCATTTTTTTATCTTTGATTGAATTAATCAATTCATTAGTGAATTTTTCAGACGATACTAAAAATGATTTAAGTTTGGGATGTTTTTTTTTAATTTCATTACCGATCGCGTGGAGTAGGTGTGTTTTTCCTAAACCGACCGATCCATATATAAAGAGAGGATTGTACGCCTTTGCCGGCGCTTTTGAGACGGCTTCTGAAGCGGCATGTGCAAACCGGTTATTATGTCCGACGATAAAGTTATCAAAAGTATATTTTGGGTTAAACATAGCCGTTAAATCGGGAGATTTAACGGATGGTTGGATCAAGCTAATTTGATCTTCGACCTCTTTAGGAGACGAATCGGAAACTTGGTATGAAATAATAACTGGATAAAATCCCTGTTTCTCAAGTGATTCTCGAATGCGGGTTTCGCATTTTTCTTTAATCCAGTCCATTGAAAACCGGTTTGCGACTTGAAGTGTTAATACATTGTCATCAAAGGATAATGGAGACGTGGATGAAATGAATGTTTGATACCCCGGGCCAGATAGCTCAGTTTGTAGGGTTTCAAGTACTTTTGACCAAATATCAACTAACATATCAACAGGTTATCCACATTTTATATATATTGCACGCCTTAAATTTTATAAAAATATTTAAGGTCGCTTCGAGCTCAAAACCAGTCGGCTATTTTAAAGTAGCGATTCGTGTACATCTCGCTAAAATACCTAACTTACCAACAGGTTATCCACAATTTTGCTAATTTGGGGAGAGAAAAAAAGAAAGGACCGGAGATACTACACTAATTATAAGTTGGCTTCAAATAGAAACCAGTATGCGTTGACACTATTTTTTGAGGGGGTGTATACTCTCGCGGCCTTGCGGGTATGCCCAAATCCGTAGGTAAATCGAGGAGGAAGTCTCATAAAAAAATATTTATTGAACGATAAAATTAAATCACGGTCAGTACGACTTATTGGCGATGATGGCACCCAGCACGGCATTGTAGCAATCGAAAACGCCTTAACTATGGCAAGAGATGCCGGCCTAGATTTGATGTTGGTGTCCGAAACTTCAGACCCACCTGTTTGTAAAATTGTTAATTTTGGCCAATTTAAGTATCAGCAGCAGAAAAAAGAAAAATTGTCCCAAAAGAAGTCCAAAGGGCAAGTAATTAAAGAGCTTAAACTTAGTCCAAAAATTTCTGAAAATGATTTAAATACTCGGGTTAATCGTGGCCGGGAGTTTTTAGAAAAAGGGTTCAAGCTCAAAATTTCGGTGTCGTTTCGGGGTCGGGAAATTATCCACCCGGAATTGGGCCGGAATGTGGTAGATCGATTTATCGAGCAAACCAAGGACCTCGGGGCGTTGGAAGGAAGTGTCAGTCAAGCGGGTCGGTCGTTATTGGCATTTGTTAACCCCAAATAAGGTAGTTTATAATATTCCACCCCGTTGAGTGGGATTAGTTTTTTAGGAAGAAGTAGAGGATTATGCCGAAATTAAAGACAAAAAAAGCAGCAGCAAAACGATTTAAAGTAACAGCAACTGGAAAAGTGATGAGAAATATTTCTGGAAAACGCCATATCTTGGGAGATAAATCGTCCAAGCTAAAGCGAAATAAGCGTGGATTTTTCGAGGCGTCTAGTTCAGATATGGACAAAATTAAGGCGTGTTTGCCCTACGCATAGATTTAAAATTATTGTTCCGGTAACGGGTTAAGGAGATAGTAGAGTTATGGTACGCGTAAAACGAGGAAATGTTGCAAGAAATCGGCGAAAAAAGGTATTAAATTTTGCAAAGGGGTATCGTGGTGGGTTGTCGAAGCTATATCGGCAAGCGCACCAAGCGGTACTTCAGGCAATGCGGCACATGTATGTTGACCGCCGAGACAAAAAAGGTGATTTTCGAGCGTTATGGATTAGCCGCATTAATGCAGCTGTAACTGCAGAAGGTGTTTCTTATTCGCAGTTTATTGGGCACTTAAAAAAGAAAAACATCATTGTTAACCGAAAAATGTTGGCGGAATTGGCGGTTTCAAACCCAGATACCTTCCGGAACATTGTTGAAGTTGCAGCGAAATAACCAAAATAAGGCACGCGATTTATGGTTGAAATGCAGTTGGGCGGGCTAGGATTTGATCCAAAAAATATGTCTCCTATTGTCCTTTTGCGGGATTTGGAGGAGCGTAATTTCCTTCCCATCTGGATCGGAATGTTTGAGGCGGCAGCCATCGCAATGGAGCTACAAGAGTTTAAGCCACCCCGGCCCATGACACATGATTTGCTCACCAAGATCATTGGATTATTTAACGCAAAAGTTCAGCGGGTTGTGATCAACGAAATTATTGATAATACGTTTTATTCTTATCTCGAGGTACAGCCGCCGCAAGGGGCCCTGATGCGTGTCGATGCACGTCCTTCCGATGCCATTGCCGTTGCCGTTAGAACCTCGTCACCCATTTTTGTTTCGGAAGCAGTTATGTTGAAAGCCAAAATGGTCAATGCGGAAAAAGACGAAGAAGAAGCTCAAAAATTTAAAGATTTCATCGACAACATCAAGCCCGATGATTTCTCAAAATATTTTGACGAGCGTTAATCGCGCCTGTAGCTCAGCTGGATAGAGCAACGGACTTCTAATCCGTAGGTCACAAGTTCGACTCTTGTCAGGCGCACCACTTTTTAGGCAGTTCTGAAAATATCGGACCCTGAGGTCTTTATTGAACAGATCTTGGTATTTGTTGGGTCTGGCGTTATCGTTACCTTGGTAAGGGCGAGAGGGTACGTTATCGCGGCTCAACGGTTGGCAACAGTCATCAAAGAAAGGCTTAAGACATGATTCTTAAACTATTTATTAAAGGGGGGCCCATTATGTGGCCCTTATTAATTTTATCCATTATCTCCGTATCGGTGGTTGCTGAGCGACTGCTGTTTATTATCCGAGAAAAACGATCCCGTGATCCTCAGGCGATCGGTGCGATCCTCGAGAATATGGAACACGCGGATATTGATGGCGCAATTAAGGCGGGCCAATTTAGTAATGATTTTGTTGCCCGTATTCTCATATATGGGCTGGTCCATCGGGCCCATTCCTTTTCCAATGCCTTGCTAATCGCTGCAAATCGAGAGCTAAAGCGTTTTAGTAAAGGGTTATCCACGTTAGATACGATTATCACGCTAGCGCCGCTTCTGGGCCTATTAGGGACCGTTACAGGGATGATTAGTGCCTTTGGCCTGTTAGGTACAAATGGGATTGATGCTCCGACTGTCATTACCGGGGGGATATCGGAGGCGTTAATTGCGACTGCCTTTGGGTTGGTGATTGCCAGTGTATCTCTAATTCCATTTAATTATTTAAATAAGCGAGTGGAAGATGCCCGAAATGAAATAGAAGAAGCGGCGACTCATTTGGAAATTTTGTTGATCAAGCAGGATCATAAGGTTTCATGAAAATACCGTCTCCGTCCCACCGACGACGGGCAAGAATCGAGATCATTCCTCTTATTGATATCGTTTTTTTCCTTCTTGCGACATTCGTGATGGTATCGATGTCGATGGTCAATAATCAGGGGGTCCCGGTTCGTGTGCCTCATGCCGCATCCGGTGTTTCACAGGGCCGAGACGCCTCCGTGACGATTTCGGTTTTGGCCGATGGTGCGTTTTATATCGATAAAAAGTCAATGAGCCTTACCGAATTGGTACAGCATTTGCGAGCAGTTAAAAAAAAGAGGCCTGCAACGGCTATTATTATCAACGGGGATGAATCCGCTCGGTTGGGGCAGGTCGTTAAAGTATTGGATAAACTTCGATATATCGGATTCGAAAAGGTGTCGATTCGGACCCGGAAATAGTCATGAAATATCCAATTGTCCCCTACGGTTCACGAGATCGGCTATGGGGAGTCTTTGTATCTATATTCATTCACTTACTCATCTTAGGTGTAGCGGGGGGAATTATGAAGCCTGCCCCAACGAGGCCCGCAGTTCCTGTCGATACCACAATTCAAATTGCGATAGCGCCTGTAAATGCGTCGCCCGTGGCGCGCGTCAAAGCGGATGCTGGCGCATCAAAGCGACCGCCAGAAAAATCTGCAAAACCAAAGCGGGAAGCGGGCCTTAAGCAACGGCATATAAATTCGGACGAGTTGTCAGTGCATGGTCATGGTGAAACGGGCGAACTAGTTCAAAAGACTGTGCCGCCGACACGGCCCGAAACCGGTGGAGGAGCGCAGAGTGCGGCACCTGCATATAACAAAAACCCGATACCCTTATATCCCGAAGTAGCTCGACGTCGGGGACAAGAGGGGACCACGCTTTTAGCGGTTTTGGTGGATCGTAATGGGCACCCGACGGATGTTTCAGTTAAACGGAGTTCTGGATACCCACTTTTGGATGGTTCTGCCGTAAAGGCGGTGTCAAAATGGCGATTTTTTCCGGCCCAACGTGGCGGACAACCGGTGGATTCGTTATTGGAGTTACCGGTTCGTTTTCAATTGAATGAGTAGGTCTTTAATTCACTGACTCGACACAATCTTCGACAATCACCGAGTCTACTACCGGTTTTTTTTCTAAAATTTGAAAGTGCTCCCCAACTAATTCTGCGACGCTACGAATGACATCGTTTTTTTCGTAGACCCGATTTTGAATACGGCCCGTAACTAAAACGGGCGTGCCTTTTTTGAGTAATAGATAGGCGAGTTCCGCGCTTTTTCCCCATAAAGATATCGGAATAAAGTCGGTGTCTTGCTTTTCGTCAGTCTTTCGAAACCCCCTATTTACCGCAATTGTAAAATAGGTTTTACGAACGGTTTCACTGATTTGTTTGATTTCCGGGTCTCGTGTTAACCGCCCAACCAACGTTGCATGATTGTAATTAAATGCCATTTTCCGCCTCCTATAGAATCGAACTTGAGATAAAATAATGGAATATATATTCGACGTCAAGTATTTTGTGTATTAAAATAACATAAACGTTTTTATGAAATATTTGACGCCACTTTCGACCGATTGCCAATCGCCTTCTAAAGTTTCGATTGATACAACGGTCCCTCGGGATTGTTTGGTGAAATAATAGTCAAAGACAACCCTCTTTGTAATCGTGTTGTTGGGTTCTAATCGATTAAATCCATAGACGACAATCTCCCCGTCATCAGCATTTGCGCGACGACGTTCATCGGCGGATAACGTGCGCTTGAACAGTGTGATCCATCCATCAAAGCGCTCCGAAATGCGAATGGCTTCGATCATCCCTGGCGATGCGACCTTGTCGAAGCCGTAGGTACCGATTGAGGCCGTTGCGATGGTTCCAATTGTAAAGTGGCGGCGAGTCGCGTTACTGGTGCTTAGTATCCACCCGGCTGGGATATCCGCCTTAAATCCAATTTGACGGTCTTGTAGGGGGGCTGCAGCTAGGGAAATAGACCATCCTAAAATGAGTGCGGCGAGCCAGGTAACGTTCATGAATCTGCGCATAAAGACCCTCCATCCGAGAGTAGGTTGTAAAAACGTCAGGAGTCCAGGTATAATCCCTAGGCCTTAAGTAACGTGGGGGCGTAGTTCAGCTGGTTAGAACGCCTGCCTGTCACGCAGGAGGTCGAGGGTTCGAGTCCCTTCGCTCCCGCCATTTACTTATCGCCTGTAATTTTTTGATACCCCTCCCTATATTTCTCTGAAACCAAGTTCACAATGGTATCAGGTAGCGCCGGAATCGGATCTGGCTCTTTCCAGACGGAAAGAAGGTAGTTTCGAACAATTTGTTTGTCAAAACTAGGCGGGGTTTCGCCGACCACATATCTGGATGATTCCCAATATCGGGATGAATCAGGGGTTAGGGCCTCATCAATCAAAATCAGTGTGTTGTTAAGCCAGCCAAACTCAAATTTTGTATCGGCTAATATAAGTCCGCGGGGCGCAACCCAGTCCGAAGCGAAGTTGAACAAGGAAATACTCGCTGATTTCATTGCAGTCGCAGTTGATTCTCCGAGGATGTCGATCATCCGATCGAATGAAATGTTTTCGTCATGCCCCTTATGATTTTTTATGGCAGGTGTAAAGATGGGGTTAGGAAGGCGTTCGCCCATTCGTAATCCCGGAGGAAGTGATACGCCACAAACCGATCCGGTTTGAGTGTATTCTGCCCATGCGGAGCCCGCTAGATATTGTCGTACTACACATTCGACGTCGATGGGATTCGTTTTGATAACGACCATGGATCGGCCTTCCAAGGTTTGCGTGTAGGGGAGTAGTTCTTTTGGAAAATCGGCGATCGTTGCAGTGAGCAGGTGATTGCGAATAATGTGATCGGTTTTTTTAAACCAAAACTCTGAAATCGTATTGAGAATTATGCCTTTTTTGGGAATGGTAGTGGGTAAAATATGGTCAAAGGCAGATACTCGGTCGCTAGTAACAAATAAAAGATACGCGCCAATGTCATAAACATCACGGACTTTTCCCCTCCGAAATAGGGGAAATGGTAGGTCGGTGTAGGCAACCGTTGCTGCTTGGCTCATGGGTGATGGGTACTCCGTATAAGATGAGTCGGGTTATTAATAAATCCCGTGGTAATCATATCATGTCCGGCACGACGGTACCGGACATGATGAAGCTTAATCGCTGATGACAGTGTTTGGGCGGTCGAGTACATCGAAAACGAACTACTCCCAAGTAAAATTGGGCCGTGAATGACCGTCAATTGATCGACAACTCCAGCGTCAATCGCATCCGTCACGACGGCAGTGCCACCCTCCAGCAAGATGTGATAGATTTCCAGATCGTATAATGGGCGTAATATTGCATTCCATTGGGCACGAAGTGTGGGGTGAGGAATAAGGATGACCGTCGCCTTGGTCTGTAGAGCAAGGACGCGCTCGGCTGGGGCCGTATTCGATATAACAACGATTACGTCGTTAGGGACAGTGTCCTCAAACACGCGAGCAGACAGGGGGAGTTCCGCGCGGGGATCGAGAATGACTTTGCGGATAGGGCGCGAACGCGCCTTTCCCGATCGATCTGTGAGACGGGGGTTATCGGTGAGGGCGGTTCCGATGCCTACCATGACAGCATCGCAGTTATGGCGCATTTGTTGAACGTAGGTGGCGGCAACGGGGCCTGAGATCCATTGACTTTCGCCGGTGGATGTTGCGATTTTGCCGTCCAAGCTGGCGGCCAATTTGACCGTTACAAATGGACGTTTTGTGGCGATGTGCGTTAGAAATTCGGCGTTGGCGATGCTTGCTAGGTCAGATAGAGCCCCGTATTCGACTTCAATGCCAGCAGCCTCTAGTTGATCTTTAGCCGGATGTGCGCGAACGATCGGATTGGGGTCAAGTATAGGAAAGAGCACCCGTCGAATTCCACTCGATATGATGGCATCGATACAAGGTGGATTTGCACCCCAATGGGTACAAGGCTCCAGCGTTACCACCATTGTTGCTCCGTGCGCCAATGTACCCGCTGTACGAAGGGCATCGACCTCTGCATGCGGGGTACCCGGACCTCGGTGCCGACCGATTGCTATTTCGGTTGTACCCTTGAGGATTGCCGCGACGGCCGGGGGATTTGGGCGTGCCGTGTGCCCAAATTGGCTCGCAAGCTTGATTATCCGACGTAATGTTCGACGTTCAAACGGAGAAATCATTCGTCACTGCTCGCCACAATGTCCTTGATAGTGCGATGAAAGGCTGTTCGTGTATTAAAATAGATGGTCAACTCGCCCGACATATCAACGACGTGTGACAAATTGAGGGACTCCCCCGGCGCCAACGTCTTGCTATAAATGGTTTGGATGCCACTCGGTTGTTTGAGTACCATTTTAATGGTTTGTGCCGGCCAACTTGGCTCGACCGACAATTGGATAATGAGATCACATTTTGTTCCGGATTCTGCTCCTCTGACCGATATGGGGAACCCTCGGCTAATGGTTACAGAAATCGGAGTTTTGGCACCAATCAAGGCATTTGGTGTTGGCGATTGCGACAATATTTCGCCTTCAGGGGCGGAGAGGGAGCTAATTTCTTCGGTAACTGTAATTGGCGATTTGGAGTCTGCAAGTAACGATTGCGCTTCTTCGATGGAGTGTCCCACGATATCCGGCATAACAAATTCGGCATTGTGCTTGGCAATATAGAGAAGCACGATCCGATTTTCTTTAACGGCTCTGCCTGCGGGGGGCCGACTTTCTAATACTGTACCGGCGTCGACAGAGTAATCAACACGAACGCCCGCGACTTTGCCTCTTAAATGGGCCGATTCAAGACGTTTCATGGCTTCTGACTGACTGGCTCCCCGAAGGTCGGGGACTGTACTCTCGGGGATTCCCGTTACATATGAGGCAATGACAAAGTTTAATACGATAATGGCCATGATCCCGATGCCAACGGTAATCACAATTTGTGTGCGGCGCCGAGACCACTGTTTGATCCACCGGATCATGCGGTCTGGACCTGATTGCGTCGAATCATCGGGGGTATGCGGAGGCTCCATGACCGACGGGGTAGGGGGCTCGGTTTCCGTTCGGGTCTGAGGCGGCGATTTTATTAAGCGTGTCGACAACTCATCAATCGATCCAAATCGATCGCGTGGACGTTTTGAAAGCGCAATACCGATGACCTGACCCAAATCCGAGCCGAGATCCGGTACAGACGACAAAAAGGGCCGTGGCGGAACTGATACATATGCTTGTGCGCGAATGATCTCTGTCGTGAATTCAAATGGCCACGAATTCGAAAATAATAAATGGCTCAAGATCCCAAAGGCGTAAATATCTGATTGAATTGTGGCGGGTACCCCTTGCAGTTGTTCTGGAGCGAGGAACAACGCACAGTCCAATTTTTCGATTTTCCCAAGGGCATTGCGAATGATGGCATCGTGAACAAGTGTGTGAAGTAAAACGGGTTGATCGTGGTCGTCAACGTGGATCGAGTGGAGGCTCACATTGCCATGATAAACACCGTGTCGTTGGAGTGATTGAAGCGCCTTTAATAGGGCCGTTATCCATTTGATGTAACGCTGCGTGTCAGGGATGCCCTGTCTTAGGTATTTGATCAGTGGACTTAAATTGGGGGCTCCTGCGTAAATGCAAAAAAAAGAGGTGCCGTCAAAATGATAGTCAATTAAGGGGCAGGTGTGAGGAGCACGGACTTTGAGCAGCCGCTCCCCGAGTTCAATGAGGGGCTGTATCAGGTCGCCGGGGGTATAGCGGGGGGCGTATTGGGTGATTAGAACGGATTGCTCGTTGGTGCCCGTCGCGGAAAATGTTCGAGAAATTGAGTCTCGGAATAATTCGTTGTGAACCGAATACATACCCTTGAGTCGACGCGTCATTTTGGACTTCGGCTAAATGCGTATGCAATTTTAGTACGGGATACGAATGAGAGAACGTCATGAGTATAAATCATACCGACTGGCGGATCCGAATCCGGCCAGGTTACGGAACCCAGGGTTCGCCGTGTTTGGCCATCCCAAACCGTTAATGTTTGATTCTGATCCACGACGGCAAGTAGGCCATTGTCCCACCAAACCGAACGCCACGACCGATCTGGATCAATTTCTTTCCATTCCAAGACGGTTTCTTTTGTGGTGATATCAACGATACGCGCCAACGAAAACGATATCGCGATTTCAATAAGGTAAGGGTAAGAAATAATCCATTCGGTTCCAGTCGACGATGATGGTGTTAATGCAATGAGTCGTCCGCTATCAAAATGCCGGGAACTTGAGTTAAGTCCCATGGCAAGTAGTGGCCTGATGGATTGGGTTGCAGTCATAGCCAGAATGTTGCCGGATGCGATAAAAATGGATTGTCCATCCCGATGAATCCATCGATATCCGGTGGGGAGTGTGCTTGCAAGCATGGTCCATTTTGATAGTTCTTGATCTGACTGGAAAATTCCTGATCGCGTACAGGCGATCACCTCGCCATTGGAACCTGCTAAAATATCAGTGATGGGACCCGACGCCATGGCAATTGAACCCGAGTACAATACAACGCCGCTATTAAAATCGAATGCTGTAATATCTCCACTTTGGCTCAACGCGTAGGTAATGGGATATTGAAACAATAATTTTTTGAAATTGCCTTGTTCGGATCGCCATAGTGGAATTCCAAAGACAGTGTCACGACATTCAATAAATCCGGATGCATCTAAGAATCCAAGTCGATTAAACGCGATTTGGGTATCATGAATGGGTACGCTAGCGGGGGTAACTGTCCAAAATTTTTGTCCGGTGATGGAGTATTTGCTAAGTGCGTTCGAGGTCGTCTGGCCGAAATAAAAGACGTCATAAAAAAAGCCAGAGGGCGTATCTTGAGGCAACTGAACAGATATGAGATCGGCAAAAATCGGTGTAACAGCAAGGCAAAAGACCAAAAGAGCCCTTGCGATAGGGTTTATAAAACGATTAACGACGTTTTTTGGTAATGCCTTGCTTATTTTTAAGATTTCGGCGGATATCAATTTGCTTTTCTTCCGATTTTTTAAGAAACGATGTGATTCGGTCTTCAAAGGCAGCGTTTTTCGTTTTTTTTGCCATAAAGAGCCCCGAATCTTCTTCAAAGTCTTCCTTGGCACGTTTCATGGACAATTCGAGTTTGTTTTTCTGATTGCGGGCCATCACTTTAATGGTGACCTTATCTCCTACAGCTACAAATTTTGAAATATCAGTTACGTATTCGTTGGCGATTTCGGAAATGTGAACCAATCCCTCTTCCCCATCAGGTAGCCTAACAAACGCGCCAAACGTCGTAATATGTGTTACTTCGCCTTCAATAACAGTCCCTATTTTTTGATCATCCATTGATGCTAATTATTTCCTTTTTTTTCTTTGGGAATGACTTTATAAACCACTTCACCGGGCTTTACGTACCCCAAACGACGCTTTGCCTCAAGTTCCCAAAACAAGGGGTCCTCGACCCGAGACAGTTGGTGTTTATAAACCTGGTTGGTATGGGTTTCAAGAAGGAGCAATCGACGTTGTTCCTCAAATTCAGTACAAAACGCATTATATCTAAAGATATTACTAATTCCAATGGCGCACATGTAAACGAATATAAGGACGGAGACGACAAAGAATCCATTATGAACCCACTGCTGTCGCATGGTGTCCGATCCGAATATTGTTGAATGCAGACCGTCCTGGGTAAACGGCGTTTTGATCTAAGAGTTCTTCGATTCGCAACAATTGATTGTATTTTGCAATCCGATCAGTTCGGCATAGCGAGCCAGTTTTAATCTGGCCTGCGTTTGTCGCGACTGCCAGATCTGCAATGAAGGTGTCTTCGCTTTCGCCGGATCGATGTGAAATGACCGCTGTGTATTTGGCCTTTTTTGCCATTTCGATAGCGGCTAATGTTTCGGTAATTGTGCCAATTTGGTTCACTTTGATTAAAATTGAATTGGCAATGTCTTGTGAGATGCCTTCGTTGAGAATCGCTGTGTTTGTAACAAACAGGTCATCGCCAACAAGTTGGACCCGGTTTCCCAGCGTTTGGGTCAATGTTTTCCAGCCGGTCCAGTCTGATTCTGCCAATCCATCTTCGATTGAAATAATCGGATACTGATCACAAAGCCGTGCATAGTACGCGACGAGTTCATCGGCACTGCGGGTGACGCCTTCCCCTTCTAGGTGGTAGATCCCATTTTTGTAAAACTCAGATGAGGCGACATCCAATGCGATGTGAATATCTTCACCGGGTCGGTAACCTGCTTTTTCAACAGCCTGCAAAATCAGTTGGATGGCTTCTTCGTTGGTCGCAAGCGATGGCGCGAATCCGCCTTCGTCGCCAACCGCAGTACTTAATCCCTTGGCGTGCAGTACTTTTTTGAGTGTGTGGAAAATTTCGGCTCCCATCTGCAAGGCGTCTGAAAAGCAGTCTGCACCCGTTGGCATGATCATGAATTCTTGAAAATCGATCGTATTGTCAGCGTGTTGACCGCCATTAAGGATGTTCATCATCGGAACGGGTAGCGTCCGAGCGAAGGGGCCGCCCAAATAAGAAAAAAGCGGTAAGCCAGAGGCATCTGCCCCGGCACGTGCTGCCGCCATGGAAACCCCCAGCAATGCATTTGCACCCAATTTTGATTTTGATTCAGTTCCGTCCAGATCGATCAGCATTTGGTCGATGGAGAGTTGGTCGCAAACGTCTAGTCCGATCAATTCGGGGGCGATGATGTCATTGACGTTTTCAACGGCGTTTAAAACGCCCTTTCCCAAATAGACGCTGGTATCTCCATCGCGGAGCTCCAGCGCTTCTCGCGAACCGGTTGATGCCCCAGATGGAACGATGGCTGACCCACTGGCGCCATTTTCAGTATAGACTTCAACCTCAATGGTTGGATTCCCTCTTGAATCCAGAACTTGACGGGCATAAATATCGGCGATTGATGACATAATGACTCCTTAAAAAAGCTTATTTTTGGCAAATCGAATTGACGTGCCGTTTGGTGGTGATACCCGTAACGGTTCTCCCACGTATTTCCGCTCATGATTGAGTTTGCCATCAGGAGATTTAACGAGCAGTTCATCATAGTCCTCGGGGTCATCTTGTTTGACCCAAACCAAGTGTTGATAGGTCAAAATTTGCCCAGTATTAACACCTTCCAAATGAATGCCGCGCCCAACCGAATCCCATTTTTGACGGAAACGACCATCCCGTTTAACAGTAAATTCGGAGCAATATTCACCAACGCACATCCCTAGCGCCGAAATGGACCACTGGGTTGCGGGTACAAAGCGATCTTGGAATCCGAGTGTATTATTAATCGCCCAGCCAATGGGGCTTCTTCCGTCTTCTTGCGTCAAAAATACCCAAAGTCCACGGCCGGTTGAGTTTTGCGCGGATTTTTGATCATCCTGATAAATAACCCGGACGCGATACCCTGGTTCTAAGGTTGTAACGAGTCGAGAATGGTCATCGGGTTGGGTATAAACGGGGGTTGAACTCGCAACAAGAACAAACGAGGTTCTTGATGACCGAAAATGAGGCCCGATGGGCTTGCCCGATAGCGGTTTCCCTGAGGCGGTCGGAATTTGAATGCCCCGCAGGTTCGGCGATGGTGCTTTTGTTCCCCAAAATTTGAGATGGTCGACCCAGTAATAGATATACTGGAAAGGGACCCCTACCCAGCGGGCATTGGAGAGCGGCATGCGCAAAGGGCCGAGTACCGCTGCGATTGCGATCACCCCTAGTATCCACATCCCCCGGCGAGAGAGTCTTATCTTCATTATGCCAATACTAGCATTTGGAATCGCCTTGCGTGAATGGGGGATACGCTTTCGCTAATGGCGAGGCTAGCCACGCTGGATTATTTGACACAAAAAAGTCAGCATTATATTGTATGTCCCCCCTGTGGAGGGATGGCGGAGTGGTCAATCGCAGCAGACTGTAAATCTGCCAAGCTACGCTTTTCGTTGGTTCGAATCCAGCTCCCTCCACCATAATAATCCAGCTCCCTCCACCATAATATAGATTTCAAAATTCGTTTTAATATTGCCTCCCACTTTTGATATAGTTCTTAGCTATGAAAGTGCTAGTAACTGGGGCGGCTGGTTTTATTGGGTCTCATTTGGTGGCCCGGTTGTTGGCCGATGGGCACCATGTGGTCGGATTCGATAACCTGATGTCTGCAACTGAGGAGAATGTTTGTCGAATTGGGAGAGATTTTCCCAATCAATGGTCATGGATCAAGGGAGACGTTAGGGATTTTTCGTGTCTTAATCAAGCGATGTTAGGTTGTTCTGCGATTGTCCATTTAGCGGCAGCCGGATCTGTTCCCGACTCGATTGAAAGACCCGATTTTTATCATGATAACAATGTGACTGGAACATGGAATGCGTTAATGGCGGCCCGTCAAAATGGCTTGAGTCGGTTTGTTTTTGCGTCGTCGGCGGCAGTGTATGGAGATCGGTCGACTCTCCCAAATAGTGAAGATGGGGCAACTTATCCATTATCGCCATACGCGGCCAATAAAGTGATTGGGGAGGCCTACTGCTCGACATTCTACCGGGCATATGGGCTGCCGACAGTAATATTTCGATTTTTTAATGTCTTTGGGCCTCGTCAAAATCCCAAATCCCAGTACGCAGCAGCCATTCCAAAATTTATCGAGGCGTGTCGAATTGGGGATCCAATAACCATTTTTGGAGATGGGCACCAAACCCGGGATTTTATATATGTGGGCGACGTGGTCGATGCGATATTCCTGGGCCTAAGATGTGATTCATCTCACCTAGGGACATGTATTAATGTGGCGAGTGGTACGGAGACCTCTGTGCTTGATTTAGCGAATACCATTCGCCGGTTAAGCGAAGTCGGTAGTTCAATTCGCCACGCCGATCGGCGGGCAGGTGATATTGTTCACAGCTATGCGGTTGTGGATCGCCTTAAACGGCTCGGGCTCGTGGCGCATACACCGCTAGAGGATGGACTACGACGTGTCATTGGATTTGAGTCGATTTCTTGACACTGTTTCTCCTCACGGATACTGTTTTAAATCAATTTTCTTCATCTATTGTTTGGGTTTACTAGGGAGTTTATGAACTTAAAAAAGAGGCTCGGATTAGTTTTCATTGCGCTCGTGATGGGGGTTGTCGGTTTTGTTGGCGAGGTGCATAGTGCGCCGACTCGGTTTGGATACTCGCTATTTGAGAATTCTCAGGGGAAATTTGA
>Ga0214917_10000404_pt1 | contig 56622 bp, 56 predicted proteins | sample LL_1208_BB_MetaG_FD_177983 | JGI IMG/M metagenome (GOLD analysis project Ga0214917, IMG submission 177983) | Freshwater microbial communities from Lake Lanier, Atlanta, Georgia, United States - LL_1208_BB | ecosystem: Environmental > Aquatic > Freshwater > Lake | place: USA: Georgia | collected... | reverse complement strand
AGCATCGCAACGGGATCGGGTTGATCGCGGCCCACCCGCTGCCGCAGGGGAGCCGGTGCCGAGGCGCCGATGTAGGGGAGCAGAACGAACTCACTGAAACCGTTCTGTTGATGCTGCCAGGCCCGTTGCTGCAGAGCCACCAGGGTGAGCAGGTGCAGGGCCCGATCGGCTGGTTGCTCGAGGTGGCCGGCCATCAGCGTGGCCGTGCTGGACAGACCAGCCGCGTGCACTTCACGGATCACGGCGCACCAGGCGCGGGCGCTCAACTTCTCAGGGCATAACCTGCGGCGCACCCGCTCGCTCAGCACCTCCGCAGCGGTGCCGGGCACTGAACCGAGGCCGGCCTGCTGCAGCTCAGTGATCACCGTCTGCAGAGGGAGGCCGTCCTGCTGGGCGATGAACAGCAGCTCCTGGGGCGAGAAGCCATGCAGATGCAGTCCAGGGGCCGCCTCCGCCAGGGCCGTGAGCAGGGCGGCGTAGTAGCGCAGGGCAGAGCCCTGCAGCCGCGCCTCGGGGTTGAGGCCACCTTGGATGCACAGCTCCGTGCCCCCACGCTGGCGGGCCTCCGCAGCCCGCTGTTGCAGCAGCTCAAAGCTGTGCCAGAAGGCCCCGGGCTCGCCAGGATCACGGCGAAAGGCGCAAAAGCCGCAGTGCTGCAGGCAGAGGTTTGTGAAATTGAGGTTGCGGTTCACCACATAGGTGACCGTGTCTCCAGCCAGTTGCGCCCGCAACTGATCCGCTGAGGCCTGCAGAGCTGGTGAAGCGGGGGTGCAGAGCAGTTGATGCGCCAGGGCCAGAGCTTCCCCAGAGGCGGGGTCCCGGGCCAGGGCCTGCTGCAGCCGCTGTTGCTGCTCGGCCCCCCAGGTGCCAGGCGATTCGGGGCTGGGGTCTGGGCCGATATCGAGCTCTCTGGAGCTGGCCGCCGGCAGGCGCACCAGCAGCTCACCCGCCTCGCACCACGACCAGGCCGCCAGTGCCTGGGGACGCTCTGTCACCGCCGACCGCTGCTCTGGCGACGGCGACGATCGCGCCATTCCACCGTGGAGAGGTAGATCACACCGCCGCTCACAAACACCAGCAACACCGCCGCCAGAATCGCCAACAGGTTGTTGACGGGCAGGCCAATGGCGGCCAGGGCGTCATCCATCACGGCAGCCGCTGAGCTGGGGCAATCAGAAGTTAAGGGTGCCGTCGCCGTTGCGTCCCCACACCACCATGGCGATCGAGAAGGTGAACACGGCGGCCAGAGCGGCCCAACCCACAGTGATCAACATGGCCGTGAGAGATTCGGTTGGCGGCACTTTACCCAGCCCGATGCCCCGTCGCCTGCTGTCCCGAACCCACCAGCACCTGGAAGCCAGCAGCTCCAGCCCCGGTGGTCAGGCTGTGGTGGAGCGCCAGCGACTGCGGCAGCCCTACCCCACAGCTCGGGTGATCGTTCTCGACGATGACCACAACACCTTCGAGCATGTGGTGGCCGTGCTGGTGCGCCACATCCCGGCGATGACGCCGGATCACGCCTGGGAGCTGGCCCACCGCATCGATTCCAGCGGTTCCGCCGTGGTGTGGAGCGGCCCGCTGGAGCAGGCGGAGCACTACCACCAACAGCTGGGGGCCGAGGGGCTCACCATGGCACCGCTGGAGCGCTGCTGAACGGGGGGTCAGCTGCGGCGGGCGCGGCTGATCAGCTCAAACAGGGGCTTGGTGCGCAACCGCTCCTGCTCAGCCTCGAGCACAAAACTGAGGATGCGACCGGCGCAGACAGCAACCCCCTTTAGGTTCTGATTGCGGGCGTCCTCACGGACGGTCACCAGCTGAACGGGACCGCCGCACTGCTGCTGCAGCCGTTCTTGCAGCTGGGTGTTCAGGAGCGAAGCCATCCGCGCCGACCGGTCGGACCAAGGGTCTAGCAGGCCTGCTTAAGGTTGGCCACAACACGATCAGGGCAAGCCCATGGGCCGGGTGGTGATCACCCACAGCACCTACCTGGAAGGCTTGATCCCACTGCTGAAACGGCTTGCGGCCAGCGGGGCGATCGACACCCTCACACCAGCCGTGATCACCAGGGTGAAGGGGCGCTGCGAGGGCCTGCGCCTGCGGGTGTCCACCCCGATCAGCGGCGGCTGGAAGGTGTTGGCCCGGCGAGGCGCCAGTGCGCAAGAGGTGTTCGTGGTCACCACGCTTGCGCAACAGGCCCTGCAGGAGCTGATCGATGAGCAGCTGACGGCCTAACAGGCCAGCTGTCCGGAGCGCAGGCTGATCCGCCCTGACCCATTGGGGCGAGGCGCCGCCAGGGGCGTTGGAGCCAGGGGCGTTGGAGCCAGGGGCGTTGGAGTCAGGGGCGCGGGAGCCAGGGCGGATTCCAGCAGGTAGGCAGCCAGGTTGCTGATGGAGCGCCCCTCCACGCCACTTTTTTCGACCAGCTGGTCATAAATGGCACAGGGCACGGTAATGCTGATCCGCCGGGGTGTCTTGAAGGCGCTATTCATGGTGTGGCCGATCGGAACAAACACTGGCCACGGTGGTGTCGCGACCAGTGGGCAAACTTTGGCACGTGCCGCAGAAAGTTGACGACTTTCTGTAGAACGCTTCAGCCTTTCTTCATCTGCATCAGTCTGCTCAAAGACTGCAGCAGCGATGCAGCGGACCAACGGCAGATAGCCCGCACGTTGTTACAACAACCGCAGGCCGCCTGTGCTATCGCAGCAGCAGTGCGTCCGCTGAACGGGATGGTATGAGGCGGTGATCGAGGCCAGCGCCCGATCGATCCTTGCTTGAGCCAAGGCCACCCGCTGCTGGGCCAGGGCCATCAAGCCATCCGTGAAAAGGGTGAACCGCTGTGCCGTGCTGCCCCAGATTCCGACCTGGATAAACCAGAAGGGGAGTCAAAGTGAAGATTCGTTTCCGGCTACGAGGCCGGTCTACGGCACTGTCACGACAGACGCCCCAAGTCGAAAAGGGAGTCAGATCAGAAAACTGTAGAAGGCAATCACCAACACAGCAGTCCAGATCAATCCTAGGACGGCTGGGGATCGTTCTGCACCGTCGGCAGGGGCCAGATCTGACGAACCTCCTGCAGGCGCTGCATCGCCTCTTGGCGGCGGGCAGCCCCATCGGCCTGCTGCAGCAGCACGGTGACATGGCCCAGCTTGCGGCCCAGGGAAGCCCCCGTTTTGCCATACCAATGCAGGTGGGCATTGGGCAGGGCCTCCAGGGCCTGGCGCTGGGCGGTGAAGCCGGCATCAGGGCCCTCCAGCCCCAACAGGTTCACCATCAGCGCACCGGGCACCACCAGGGCCGGTTCCTGGGCCGTGTCACCGACCACAACCCGCAGTTGCTGGTCGAACTGGCTGAGGCTGCAGGCCTCAATGGTGTAGTGGCCGGAATTGTGGGTGCGGGGTGCCAGCTCGTTCACCATCAAGCCGCCGGGCCCATGGAAGAACTCAATCGAGAGCACCCCCACGTAGTTGAGTGACGTGAGCAGGGATGCCGCGATGTTGCGGGCCGCCTGCTGCAGGCCATGGCTGGCCTCCGCCGGGGCGAGCACCCACTCGCACACCTGCTGGTGTTGATGGGTCTGCACCAGGGGGAAGCACACCACCTCTCCCTGTTGATCCCGGGCCGCCACCAGGGCCAGCTCCTGCTCGAAGCGCACGAACTCCTCGAGGATCCAGGTGGAGGGATCCACCCGCTGCACCAGGGCCTCCAGCTCGGCAGGCGAACGCAGCACCGCCGTGCCCTTGCCGTCGTAGCCACCGCTGGCCGCCTTGGCCATCAGCGGAAAGCTGAAACCCTCTGGCAGGGTAGGGGGATCCTCGGTCGTGGACACGACCTGATCGAGCGGCATCCACCGCGGTGAGGGCAGATCCAGGCGCTGCAGCAACTCCCGCTGACTGCGCTTGCTCAACAGCGGTCGCAGGGCCTCCAGGCTGGGCACGAACTGCACACCCTCCGCCTGGAGCGGCGCCAGACCATCCAAATCGAGCCATTCGTTCTCAAAACTGATGGCCGTGCAGCGCTGGGCCAACTCGCGGGTGGCGCTGATGTCATCCACCTCGGCCTGAACCACGCTGGTGGCCAGCTCCACGGCCGGGTCCTGGGCGTTGGGGGTCTGCACGTGCAGCGGCACGCCATCCCGGCGGGCGGCCTGGGCCAGCATCCAGGCCAGCTGGCCGCCACCCACGATTCCGATCGAAGCGCCCATGCGCCTGGGAGTCCAATGGGCCAATGTCGCATCCCAGGGGCCCTGAACGCCCTGGAACGGGAGGCAACTCAGCTGAATCCCCGCTCTCCGGCAAAGGCAAACCGCACCAGGCTCAGCAGCAGCACGATCATGAACAGGGCCAGGCCCACGGTGCAGGCGTAGCTGATCTCCAGCTCGGCAAAGGCCTGGTCGTAGACGTAATACACCAAGGTTTTGGTGGCGTCAGCGGGGCCGCCCTGGGTCATCAGAAACACCTCCTCGAACACCTTGGTGGCGGCGATGGCGGAGATCACAGCCACCAAGGTCACGTAGGGGCGCAGCAGCGGCAGGGTGATGGCGAGGTGCTTGCGCCAACCGCTGCAGCCATCCAGCTCGGCCGCCTCATACAGATCCGATGGGATCCCCTGCAGACCCGCCAGGAAGATCACCATGTAGTAACCAAGCCCCTTCCACAGGGTCACGAGCATCACCGATGGCAGGGCCAGCACGGGGTTGGTGAGAAACCCGATCGGCTCGAAACCCCGCGGTAACAGCGCGCTGAGCCAACCGTCGCGCAACAGCGCGGTCAACCAGCCGTTGATCAGGCCGGTTTCGGCATAGAGCCAGCGAAAGGCGATGGCGGCCACCACGATCGACACCAGCACCGGCGTGTAGAAGGCAGCCCGGAACCAGTGGATGCCAGGCAGCTGGCGATTCACCAGCACCGCCAGGGCCAAGGACCCGAGCAACACCGGGGGCACCACCCCGAACAGGTAGAGCAGCGTGGTGCCCAGCACCTTGAAAAACATCGGATCGGCCAGCAGGCGGCGGATGTTGGCCAGCCCCACGAATTGCAGCGGCTCGCTCACATCCAGGCCACTGCGGGTGAAGCTCATCGCCAGCGCCATCGCCGCCGGGATCAGCACGGAAATGGCCAGCAGCAGCAGCCCCGGCGCCAGAAACCCCCAGGCCGTGGCAGTGCGGTGGGCCCGGAAATGGGAGGAGGCGGGCATCGCGGGGATGGCGGCAGGCCTGAGCGGGATGCCGCCATTGTGGAAGATCCGTCGGGAGCAGCCAGCACCGTGTCGAGCCAGCCAGCCAGGGAGCTGAACCAGGGTGAGCAGGCGCCCACACCGCTGGAGGTGTTGCAGCAGGTGTTCGGCTACAGCAGCTTCCGGGGGCCCCAGGAGGCCATCGTGCGCCATGTGGTTGCTGGGGGCTCCGGGCTGGTGCTGATGCCCACCGGAGGTGGCAAATCGCTCTGCTATCAGGTGCCAGCCCTCTGCCGGCCGGGGGTGGCGGTGGTGGTGTCGCCCCTGATCGCCTTGATGCAGGACCAGGTGCAGGCCCTGCTGCAACAGGGTGTGCGGGCGGCGGCGCTGCATTCAGGCCTCAGCAGCGAGGAGAGCGCAGCCGCCTGGCGGCAATTGAACGCCGGCCTGCTGGATCTGCTCTATGTGTCGCCGGAGCGGCTGTTGAACGGCGATCTGCTGGATCGCCTGGCAGGGCTGCCAGGCCCTGAGCCCATAGCCCTGTTCGCGATCGATGAGGCCCACTGCGTCTCGCAGTGGGGGCACGACTTTCGACCCGAGTACATCCAGCTGGGTGTGCTGGCGGAGCGGTTCCCCACGGTGCCGAGGCTGGCCCTCACCGCCACGGCCGATTCCCGCACCCGCACGGAGATCGTGAACCGCCTGGCCCTGCAGCAGGGGCAGGTGTTCGTGGCCAGTTTCGATCGGCCCAACATCCGCTATCTGCTGCGCCACAAGGACGACGCCAGGGGGCAGCTGCTGCGGTTCCTGGAGGATCACCGCGGCACATCGGGCATCGTGTACGCCCGCTCGCGCAGCCGGGTGGATCGCTTCGCTGCCGAGCTGCGGGCCGCCGGCCTCAACGCCCTGGCCTACCACGCCGGGCTGGAGGCCAGGGAGCGCAGCGGAGTGCTGGAGCGGTTCCGGCGCGACAGCGCTGTGGTGGTGGTGGCCACCATTGCCTTCGGCATGGGGATCGACAAGCCCGACGTGCGCTTCGTGGCCCATGTGGATCTGCCCAAGAGCCTCGAGGCCTACTACCAGGAGACAGGTCGGGCCGGGCGCGACGGCCTGCCCGCCGTGGCCTGGATGGTGCATGGCCCCGGCGATCTGCCCCAGCTGCGGCGCTTCATCGACAATTCCGAGGCCAGCGCCGCCCAGCGACAGATCGAACACGCCAAGCTCGATGCGCTGATCGGCTTCAGCGAGGCACCGGGCTGCCGCCGCCAGATGCTGCTGCAGCATTTCGGCGAACAGCTGCTGGAGCCCTGCGGCAACTGCGACCGCTGCCTGGAGCCGCAAACGCTGGTGGATGTGAGCGTGCCGGCCCAGAAGCTGCTCTCGGCCGCCTGGCGCACGGGCCAGCGTTTCGGTGCCGCCCACCTGGTGGACGTGCTGCTGGGGGCCAACACCGAGCGGATCCGCCAGCTCGGCCACGACCAACTGAGCGTGTACGGCATCGGCCACGACCTGGACCGCGGCCAGTGGCGCACGCTGGTGCGCCAGCTCTGCAGCCTGGGCTACCTGCAACCGGTGCCGGAGGGGAGGGGCGGGCTGTGCTGGGGCGGCGAGGAGCTGGTGAAACCGCTGCTGCGGGGGGAAACCAGGCTGGAGCTGCCGCTTCCCCCTCCGGCCCAGCAGCGGCTGCAGGCGGCATCGCGGAGCAGCAGGAGCACCGAACCGGGCGCGGGGAGCCGGGCAGCAGACGTGGATCAGAGCCTGCTGCTGAGCCTCAAGGCGTGGCGGCGGGAGCAGGCACGTGAGCAGGCCGTGCCGCCCTATGTGGTGTTTCACGACCGCACCCTGGAGGAGCTGGCTGCCCGACGCCCCCGCAGCCAGGCGGAGCTCGCGGGGATCAGCGGCATCGGTGCGGCAAAACTCGAGCGCTACGGCGATGGATTGCTGGCCATACTCAGGGCAGATGATCGTGCCGCTGCCAGCAGTTGAGGCGGAAATGCCAATGCTGCATAAGCGCGCAGATTTGCGCTGAAGTTGTACCAGCAGGCAATGGATGCAGGGTAGGTTCCTGAAACGTGAAAGGTCCCGTTGCTGAGGAGAACAACCATGGTGATCGACTCCAGGCACCCGCGGCGCATTTCGATCACGGTGAACCACGCGCTGTATGAACAACTGATGCAGGCGTCTGACCACCAGGGCCGATCGCTCTCCAACTACGCGGCCTTCCTGCTGGAAACCGCCCTGGAGCGCAGCCTCAGAGTTGGCGGCGCTCGAGGGCCTCAGCGAGTCGATTAGCGGCTGCGGCCAGTTGTTCCTGAGGATCGAGAACAGCCTCTTCTGTGGCGTCCCGGCGGGCCTGCCGCTTCATGGCTTCGATGGCGCGCACGATCAGAAACACCACAAGAGCGATCACCAGAAAATTAATGATCGCCACCAACAGGGTGCCGGCGGGCCATGAGGCAAGGGAGCTGGCGCCGGCAGCCTTCATCGCCGGGCCCACCAAACCGCCGATCACCAGACTCACCACCGCATCGACCACCTTGCCAAAGGCACCGCCAAGGATCACGGCAACGGCCAGGTCGACCACATTGCCCCGTTGAATGAAATCCTTGAAGTCGCGCAGAAACGACACGGCAGCGGCGCGTTTTGCCATGGAGAGCAATGCATCTGCGCGGACGTTAATCAGGCCAATTGCCACAGCAGCCGTTGCTGCCGAATCGGCCTAACAGTGCCAGAACTGCTGAGCCAGCCCCGCGGGACCGGCGGGTGATCTGCCGCCGTAGCCTCTGGCCAGCCCACAGGCCCGCAGAGCCGTTTCGATTCACCGATGACCGCCACGCCCACCGCGATCCACACCATCCGGGTGGAGCTGAGCGCCAACCCCTACCCGATCGTGATCGGCGAGGGGAGCCTGGATCAGCTGGGGGAGCAGATCCGCGCCCAGGGCATCAAGGCGGGCACCAAGGTGTTGGTGGTCACCAACCCGGTGGTCAACGACCACTACGGATCCCAGGCTCTGGCCAGCCTTGGGCAGGGCGGCTTTGAGGCCAGCCTGCTGGTGATCGAGGCCGGTGAAGATCAGAAAACCCCCGCCACCGTGGCCCGGATCCACGATGCCGCCTTCGAGCGCAGGCTGGAACGGGGCTCCCTGATCGTGGCCCTGGGGGGCGGCGTGGTGGGCGACATGGCCGGGTTCGCAGCCGCCACCTGGCTGCGGGGCATCGCCGTGGTGCAGGTGCCCACCACGCTGCTGGCGATGGTGGATGCGGCCATCGGCGGCAAGACCGGCGTGAACCACCCTGGCGGCAAGAACCTGATCGGCGCCTTCCACCAGCCGCGGCTGGTGCTGATCGATCCGAATACCCTCACCACCCTGCCGGAGCGGGAGTTTCGGGCCGGCATGGCCGAGGTGATCAAGTACGGCGTGATCGGCGATCCGCGGCTGTTCGCCGACCTGGAAACCGCCGCCGCCCGCGACCCCGTGGCCGGCCTCGCCAGCCGGGCGGCCGTGGGCGGGCCATTGCTGCAGACCCTGTTGCAGCGCTCCGCCGCCGCCAAGGCCAGGGTGGTGGCCGCCGATGAGCGCGAGGGGGGCCTGCGGGCGATCCTCAACTACGGCCACACCCTCGGCCACGTGGTGGAGGCCCTCTGCGGCTATGGCACCTACTTGCACGGTGAGGCCGTGGCGATCGGCATGGTGGCCGCCGGTGAGATCGCCGTGGCGATGGGCCTATGGAGCCAGGTGGAGCAGGATCGCCAGCGGGCCGTGATCGCCGCCGCCGGCCTGCCCCAGAGCTGGCCCGCCCTGGATCCCGGTTCCGTGCTGGAGTGCCTGCAGGGCGACAAGAAGGTGCGCGATGGCCGGGTGCGCTTCGTGCTGCCCACGGGCCTGGGCCGGGTGGAGATCCGCGACGACGTGGACGCCTCCACCATCAGCACGGCCCTGGCCCAGCTGGGTTGAAGCGAGCTACGCCAGGGGCGGATCCTGCAGAAACAGGGGCGGGGTGGGCTGGCCGCAGCCAGAGCCTGGCCCGGAGCGATCGCGGCTGAAGGCCAGCCAGCGAAAATCACCAAGGGCCAGGGGATCCACCAGGCGCAGCAGCGCCTCCCGCCGGCTGAGCAGCTCCCCCAGCTGATCGCCAGAGCCCTGCTGCAGCCCATGCAGACGCTGGGCCAGCCCGAGGGCCAGCAGGGCTTCGCCCTGGCGGCGCTGGCCCAACAGGCTCCAGCCGCAGGCCTCAGCGGCCTCCACCAGGCTCTCGATGCACAGGTGGGCCGTGAGATCCCAGTGGCCGGGATCCTGGAGTGGATCCGGGCTGGCCTGCTGCTGGCGGTAGGCCATCAAGGTGCCGCTGGAGCGCTGGGGGGCGTAGTAGCGCCAGGCTTCCAGGGCGTAATCGATCACCAGCAGCTGGCCGGCCGCCAGGCCGGCCGACGCCTGGGCCAGCCAGGGCCCCAGGCCTGGATGCAGCTCCGTGCTCCAGCCGGGGGGCCGCTGGGGGTTGGCCGGCAAGAGCCCCAGGGCTGTGAGGTGCGCATCCGCCTGGGGCCCCAGGGGTTCGCCGGGCACGAGCCGAAGCAGGCCCTGGTGGAGCTGCACCTGCTGCTGGCGCCAGAGGGCCCCGTCCCACACGATCCGCTCCACCGCCAGCGCATCAAGCACCTCGTGGGCAAGCAGCACGCCCCGCACCGGGGCGGCGGCCAACTGGGCGAAGCTCTGCCAGCGGCAGGGCAGGGGGCAGGCCGCCAGGGTGTGGCGCTGACGCTCGGCCATGCCGGGGTTCGGCTCCACCAGCACCAGCGACAGCCGGGCCGCCAGATCGGGAGATGTGGCCACCAGGGCCTCAGCCAGATCCCTGGCCAGATCGCCTTCTCCGGGGCCGGTTTCCACCAGGGCCAGGGGGGCCGTGGGCTGCTCAACCCCCAGCTGCTGCAGCCACTGGGCCAGCTGGGGCGCCAGCAGGGCCGCGAAATCCGGCCCCAGGGAGGGCGAGGTGGCGAAATCACCGCGGGGGCCCACCCGGAGCTGGCCGGCGCCGTAGGCCCCGTGCTGCGGATCATGCAGGGCCCAATCCATGTAGGTGGCGAAGCTCACCGCGCCGCCGGCCAGCTGCAGGCGTTCAGACAGCCAGGGGGGAGCTGGGTGGGTGGTCACGGCGGGAGGCACAGCTCAGGGAGAATGCTGGCCACTGAAGCAGTTGCCATGGGCCCGCTGGAGAGTGTTGGTTCCGATCTCCGCGGGGGCTGGGCCAGGGTCAGGGCCTTCGCCCTGGGGCTGTTGCTGTGCCTGGGCCTGAGTGTGGGGGCGGCCGCCCCTGCCCAGGCCTACGACAACCCCGACCTCCTGCCCGATCACCCCACCCCGGTGATCGACCTGGCCAAGATCCTCACCGACCAGCAGCGCAGCAGCCTGGAGGAGCATCTCAACGCCTTCGAGCAGCGCACGGGATGGAAGCTGCGGGTGCTCACCCAGTACGACCGCACCCCCGGCACGGCCGTGAAGCAGTTCTGGGGCCTCGATGAGCGCAGCCTGCTGCTGGTGGCCGATGAGCGGGGCGGCAACCTGCTCAACTTCAACGTGGGCGATGCCCTGTTCGCCCTGATGCCGCGCACCTATTGGGTGGAGCTGCAGACCCGCTACGGCAACCAGTACTACGTGCGCGACCACGGCCAGGACGCCGCCATCGTGGATTCTCTGGCGGCCGTGGAAACCTGCCTGGATCGCGGTGGCTGCCAGGTGGTGCCGGGGCTGCCCAATGAACAGTGGGTGCTCACCCTGGCCACCTCCGTGCTGGGGGGGCTGATCGTGGGCTTCGCGGCCTATCCGCGCAAGCCGGAGCACCGGGTGGAGTGGGCCTGGGTGCTGCTGCTCTCGCCCCTGTGGGTGATCCTGTTCGGCGTGTTCGGCATCGCACCGATCGTGACCCGCACGCCGGATCTGCTGCCGCTGCTGCGCAACGGGTTGGGGTTTGTGGGGGCCATCGCAGCCGCTTATCTGATCGCCCAGAACACCGTGGGCAAGGCTCGGCTGCGCGACAGCGAGGGCTGATCAGAGACCGAGGGTCTTGGAGCCGGTGCCCATGGCCTCCAGCGACTGCAACTGGCAGCGCAGGGATTCGGCCGGGGTGCACACGCTGGGTGCAGCGGCGACAGGTTCGGGCTGGCCGGCTCGCAGCTGGGCCAGGTTGTCGTCGTAGAAGCGCTTGAGCAGGGCATAGCGCTGGACGGGCTGCCCGTAGTAGCTGCGGCCCCCCAGGGTGGGGAAGGAGGCCCACTCGGGAGCGAGTTTGGCGGCCAGCTGGGGGGTGAACTGGCCCTGGTCCGCCAGCTCGAGGGCACCACGGCGCTGGATCAGGAACAGGGCCGCCTGATCCTGCACATGGGCACCGAACCCCTGCAGGCGGAGCGCACGGCTGGCGAGGGCCCAGGTGAACGGCATGAACTGGTAGGCCCCGGCAGCGGCACTGGCATAGCCGCCGGAATAGATGACGCGATCGGGATGACGCTCCAGGTGGGGAGCAAGGCCGCCACCGAACATGATGCGATAGCCGATGTCGTCGCCCTGGGCCCAGGTGCCTTCCGAGAAACGAATGGTGTTCAGCAGGGCCCGGCGCTCGGGCGTCATCGGGTAGCGGGGGGACGCCTCAGCCTCGGGGGCCACCTCCATCAGGGCAATCCGTGGCGGGGTTCTGGCCGGTGCCGCGGCCGGAAAACCGGTGGACGCGGTCGCCGGAGCCGTGCCGAATGCCAGGGCCAGGGCGCCTGCACTGCTGGCCAGGATCGAAACGGATGCAACAGAGCGCCGGCAGGGGCCCTTGGGAAGGTTGCGAAGGGAGCTCAGCAAACCATTCATCGCGAGGGACATCCCGACCGCGGCCGCAGCCGAGCTGATGCCTGTACAGGCGTCAGCAGACTGGGAAGCAGGATCGCCGTTGAACTGCGCTGAAACAGAAGATCAGATCAGTTTTTAAGACGATCAAGGGAGAGATTGACCAAACCAGCGAGTGAAACAATCAGTTGCTGTAACTGAACAGGTTCACGCTATACCGAATTGGATGGCAAAAGTTTGTCAAATCAACCGGTCGATGGCCATGATTTAGTGACAGTCGCAGAAGTGTCCACAGGTGTCAACGACGACATGCACAGTTCGAATCGAGCCTGCAGGCAGGAATTGTTGATGTTGAGATGCCCCTATTCAGTGAGCGGCAACTGCAGCACGGCTCCCCCATTCAGAAGCGCGTTGCCACATAGCTGCAGATAGTCGGCGGCGGCAGCATCACCGTCGCTGGCCAGCGCAGCGCCCGTGGCGGGCAGCAGCGGTAGATCCAGCTGCCAGTCGCCCCGCTGCAGCTGCTCCTGGCTGAGCAGGCGGTGGGCCCCATGCCGCTGCAGGGCCGCCTCCAGCACGGGTGCTTCAGCGAAGCCATCACGCCGCACCAGATGGATGCCCACACCCTGGCTCAGGGCCTCACAGAAGGTGCTGTAGCCGGGCTTGGTGATGATCCGACCGCACAGGGGCAGCAGCTCCAGGGGCCGCAGCCCCTCGGGAATCAGCGTCACGTTGGCGGCGGCCGCCGCCAGCTCCCCGTCGCTGGAGAGGAAGCGGTGCTGGGGCCAGCGGCCGAACAGCGAGGGCTCCAGGGCAAAGCCCATGCCACCGAAGGCCACCATCACCGTGCGCTCTGGTGGCGTGGCGATGCCGAGCTGCTGGGCCAACCGCTGGGCCTGGAGCCGTGGACGGCCGGGGGTGAGTCCCACCTGCAGGCCCGGCAGGTCCCAGTCCATGGGCATCGCCAGCGGACAGCGGATCAAGGCCTGGCCGCGGCGATAGCTGGCAAGGGCACGATCGGCCCAGCCCTGGAAGGCATCGCCCATGGGCCGGTAGATCGCATCCCAGCCAAAGCTGGCCAGCCACACCAGGGGGGCCCCCACGGCCGAGGCCAGGTCTGCGGCGGCCGGTGGCACATCGCCGATCACCAGCACCGGTTCCGCCTGGCGGGCGATCCACTCCGCCTCCCGGGCGATGCGTTCGGGCAGGGCCGCCTGCAGCTGCTCCAGGGCCTCCAGGGTGCCGGCGGCATCCACCCCGAGGGCATTGGCCTGGATCACCCCCACATCCCAGCGGCAGGCCCGATGCTCAAAGGGCACGGGGCCGAGGGCCAGCTCGAGAAACGGGCGGGGCAGGGGCGTGGACAGCACCAACCGCCAGCTGGGCTCCAGCCCATGCAGGGCGCTCAGCACCGAGGCAACCCGGGAACCATGGCCATAGCCATGGCCGCTCACACAGGCCAGGATCAACATGGCGACAGCACCAAGTGCTTGGCGGGCGGTGGCGACCCAGCCAGCAGCTGGCGGTAGAGCAGCTCCCCCTCTGGCGAATACCAGCGGTGGCTCACCTCATCCAGCACCCCATCGCGGAACACCACCCAGCTGAGATGGCGCAGGCTGCGGCCGCGGTCGTCGGTGCTGTGACGGGGCACAAACGCGGTGTTGAGATAGGCGGTGCCAGCCCGATCACGGCAGAAGCTGAGCCGGTCGCCCTGGCCGCGCTTGAGGCGGTGGTGCATGTGGCCGAACACCACCAGCGGCAGGGGCCGGCGGCAGCGGATGCGCGCGATGGCGAGGGCCAGGTCCTGGTCGCCCCAGTCGCAGGCGGGGGCCTTCCAATCACGGCCACAGGGATCTGCGGCGTCGCTGCCCAGCCCACTGGGACCGCAGTGGGCCAGCAGCACCAGGGGAAGCGCCGGATCAGCCGCCTCGGCGGCAGCCGTGATCCGGGCCACGGAGTCGTCAAGGCTCACGGGGCCGAACACCGCCTGGGCGCCAGGGTTGAGGTGATAACCACCACCGGCACTGGCGGGCCGACCGCCCACCACCGCCAGCCCAGGGGGGCACAACTCCCGCAGGCCCCAGCCGCAATGCCGCTCCCCCAGGGCGTCAAGCTGGCGCCGCAGGGTGCGGCCGCTGGCATCCCGGCCGGTGTCATGGTTGCCGAGCACGCAGGCCATCGGCAGCTGCAGCCGGGCCAGGAGCGCCGGGATGCGCTGCTGACCATCGCTGAGATCACCCACCACCAGCAGGGCATCGGGGTGGATGTGCTCCAGCAACCGCTCATCGCTGGCATCCCACTGCCCGTGCAGATCCCCGGCGATGGCGATGCGAAGCTCTGCCAACCGGATGCCTAGGCTGGTCCCACTCTGCATCAGCCGGAGGCTCTGTTGGTTTTCGCGGCCATCCACAACACCGACGACAGTGCCGCCAACGGCAGCCTTGCGGCCGCCATCGCCGCGCTCAAGCGGCAGCGCCATGCCGTGATCCTGGCGCACTACTACCAGGAGCCCGCCATCCAGGACATCGCCGATTTCATCGGTGATTCGCTCGAACTCTCCCGCAAGGCGGCCGCCACCGAGGCCGAGGTGATCGTGTTCTGCGGCGTGCACTTCATGGCCGAGACGGCCAAGATCCTCAATCCCACCAAAACGGTGTTGCTGCCGGATCTGGAGGCCGGCTGCACCCTCGCCGATGCCTGCCCCGCAGAGGCCTTCGCCCGCTTTCGCGCCGAGCACCCCGACCACATCGCGGTGAGCTACATCAACTGCTCGGCCGCGGTGAAGGCCCAGAGCGATCTGATCTGCACCAGCAGCAACGCCGTGGATCTGGTGAAGCAGCTGCCGGCCGACCGACCGATTCTGTTTGCCCCGGATCAGAACCTCGGCCGCTGGGTGCAGCGCCAGAGCGGCCGCGAGCTCACCCTCTGGCCCGGCAGCTGCATCGTGCACGAAACCTTCAGCGAACAGGCCCTGCTGCGGCTCAAGCTCGAGCACCCCGGGGCCGAAGTGCTGGCCCACCCGGAATGCCAGCAGCACCTGCTCGATCTGGCGGATTTCATCGGCTCCACCAGCAAGCTGCTGCACCGCGCCGAGACCAGCTCCGCCCTCTGCTTCATCGTGCTCACCGAGCCCGGCATCCTGCACCAGATGCGCAAGGCGGTGCCCCACAAGGCCTTCTATGAGGTGCCCGGCGCCGATGGCTGCAGCTGCAACGCCTGCCCCTACATGCGGCTCAACACCCTGGAAAAGGTGTGGCGCTGCTTGCAGGACATGGCGCCGGCGATCGAGCTGGATGAGGCCACCCGTGAGCGCGCCCTGGCTCCGATTCAAAAGATGCTGGAGCTGAGCCGTTAGTAGGCGTAGTTCGCCACAAACAGGCTGGCGTCATCCGAAGGCTCCGAACCCGGCTCATAGAGGCCGCGACTCGCGGCACCGTTGGCCCGGGCCCGGGCCAGCAGGGCCTGCTGGCCTGCGTTCAGGTCTTGGCCGCGCCAGTGCTGGAGGCAGCTGTGCTGCAGGGCCCGACCGAAGGAAAAACCCAGGTGCCAGGGGGCATCGCCAGCCGCTGCCGCGTTGATCGCGTTGAGACAGAGGCTGGCGTCCTCCTCGCTGAGACCTCCGCTCAGGAACAGGATCGCGGGCACCGCCGCCGGCACGGTGCGGCTGAGGGTGCGCAGCGTGAAGTCGCCCACCTCAGCCACGCTGGGTTGCTGGGGGCAAGCGGCTCCGGCGCAGGTCATCGACGGTTTGAGCAGGCTGCCCTCCAGAAACACGCCGTTCAACGCCAGGGCTTCGTAGGTGGTGCGCAGCACCCACTCCTGCACCGATGCGGTGGTGGTGATGTCGTGGTCGCCGTCCATCAGGATCTCGGGTTCGACAATCGGCACCAGGCCCTGCTCCTGCACGGTGCGGGCGTAGCGGGCCAGGCCCCAGGCGTTCTCACGCACCGCCAGTTCCGAGGGGCAACCGGAGGCACTGATCTGCAGCACAGCCCGCCATTTGGCGAAGCGAGCGCCCTGGGCGTAATAGCGGGCCGCCCGCTCGGCCAGCCCCTTGAGGCCCGTGCACCAGCTCTCGCCGCTCACGCCGCCGACCAGGGGCTCCACGCCCTGATCCACCTTGATGCCGGGCACGATGCCCTGCTGCAGAAACAGCTCCACGATCGGGGCTCCGCCCACCGCAGCGGTGCTGTCTTGAAAGAGGGTCTCCTCATACAGGATCACGCCGGAGATGTGGTCGCTGAGCCCCTCCGTGGTGGCCAGCAGGCTGCGGTAGGCACGGCGGTTCGCTTCGCTGTTCTCCAGCCCGATGGCCTCGAAGCGCTTGCCGATCGTGCCGGTGGATTCGTCGGCGGCCAGCAAGCCGCGGCCCGGCGCCGCCAGGGCGGCCGCGGTGGCGGCCAGCTCGTCGTGAAAGGTTTCCAGAGCCATCGATCTGCGCCTGCGGTGCACCCTCCACCTATAGACACGCACGGCGGCCCCAACGGCTGAACGCCACAGCCGCCACAATCCGCCAATGGCCCTCCCCGCCGGCAGCCTGCTGACCCTCACCCCCCAGGGGCTCTACTGCCGGGCGGCCGGGGCCTGGATCGACCCCTGGCGGCCGGTACCGCGGGCCCTGATCACCCATGCCCACGCCGACCACGCCCGGCCCGGCTGCGGCGGGTATTGGGCGATCGGCGCCAGCGAAACGATCCTGCGCCAACGGCTCGGCGCCGGCATCAAGCTGATCCCGGTGGATTACGGGGCGCTGCACCGCATCGGCGAGGCCCGGGTGTCGTTCCACAGCGCCGGCCACGTGCTGGGCAGCGCCCAGATCAGGCTGGAGGCGGGCGACGAGAGCTGGCTGGTGAGCGGCGACTACAAGCGCTGCGCCGACCCCAGCTGCACGCCGTTTGAACCCGTGCAAGCCGATGTGTTCATCACCGAGGCCACCTTCGGCCTGCCGATCTACCGCTGGCAAGGCGGGGCGGCGGTGGCCCGCGAGATCCGGGCGTGGTGGCAGGCGGCGCCGGAGCGGCCCTCAATCCTGTTTGCCTATGCCTTCGGCAAAGCCCAGCGGCTGCTGGCGGAGCTCGCCGCCATCGGCGTGGAGGAGGAGGTGTTGCTGCACGGTGCCGTGGAGGCGCTGATGCCGGCCTACCGGGAGGCGGGGGTGCGGCTGCCGCCCACCCTGGCGGCCAGTGCCGTGCCCCGCAGCGAAAACCTGGCGGGCCGGCTGGTGATCGCCCCACCCTCCGCCCACCGCTCCGTGTGGATGAAGCGCTTCAAGCTGCCGCAAACGGCGTTTGTGAGCGGCTGGATGGCCGTGCGGGGGGCCCGGCGCCGGCGGGGCTATGAGCGCGGCTTCGTGCTCTCCGACCACGCCGACTGGCCCGGCCTGCTCCAGAGCGTGCGCCAGAGCGGCGCCCGCCAGGTGTATGTGACCCACGGCAACAGCGACGGCCTGGCCCGCTACCTGCGGGAGGTGGAAGGGATCAACGCCGAGCCGCTGGAGGAGGCGCGGCCAGGCCAGGCTGCAGAGGGCGAGGAGGACTGAGGATGCAGGGGCTGAGCGAGGCGGCAGGCCTAGTGGGCACGGTGGCCTTCGCCGCCACGGCCGTGCTGGCGGTGGCACCGCGGGGCATCGACCTGCTCACCGCCTGCGTGATGGGCGTGCTCACCGCCATCGGCGGCGGCACGGTGCGCGATCTGATCCTCGATCAACCCGTGTTCTGGGCCAGCGAGCTGAGCGTGCTCTGGGTCTCGCTGCTGGCCAGCCTGGTCACCTTCTACGCCTACCGGCTGATCGCCAGGCGGCGGGTGGTGGCCACGCTGCTCTATCTCGATGCGGTGGGCATCGCCCTGTTTGCCATCCAGGGCGCGGCGAAGGCCTGGTGGCTGGGGTTCGGGCTGCCGCTGGGGCCGATCCTGCTGGGGGTGATCACGGCGATCGGCGGCGGCTTGCTGCGCGATGTGCTGGCGGGGCGCGAAAGCCTGCTGATGCGGCGCGAGCTCTATGCGATCCCGGTCACGGCGGGCTGCATGGGCTATGCGGCGCTGATGGCGGCGGCGCCCCAGCTAGGCAACCTGGCCGCGGTGCTCTGCATCGGCCTGATCTTCGGGTTCCGGGCGGCGGCGATCCGCTGGCGGCTGCGGGTGCCCGACTGGTTCAGGCTGGAGGGCGATCGACCCGAACCCTGAGGCCCCGCCGGGGCTGAGCCATGCGCCGCTTCGCCGCCCTCTACAGCGACCTCGATGCCAGCGGCGGCACCCGCGCCCGGGTAGCGGCCCTGCAGGCCTATTTCGAAGCCAGCAGCCCGCAGGATGCCGCCTGGGCCCTGCATGTGCTGCTGGGCAAGCAGGGCAAGCGCCTGATCACCGGCCGGCGGCTGCGCCAGATCTGCCTGGAGGGCACAAGTCTGCCGGAGTGGCTGTTCGACGACTGCTACGCCCACGTGGGCGACTCCGCCGAAACTATTGCCCTGCTCTGGCGGCAGGTAGCGCCGACGAGGAGTGAAGTCGAGGGCAACGGCTCCCCCCCAGAGACATTGGCCGCTGAACCCCTCCACATCTGGATGGAGCAGCTGCTTCCCGCCGCCGCCGCGCTGGAGGGGGCCGAACAGGCCGAGGCGGTGCGTCGGTTCTGGCAGTGGCTCAACCCCGCCGAACTGCTGGTGGCCAACAAGCTGCTCACCGGCGGGCTGCGGGTGGGCGTGGGGCAGGGGTTGGTGCTGCGGGCTCTGGCGCAGCTCAGCGGCCTGGAGGAGGCGCTGCTGCAGCACCGGCTGATGGGCGGTTTCCGCCCCACCACCGAAGCCTACCAGGCGCTGTTGGCTCCAGCGGAGGCGAGCGCGGCGGTGCCGAGCCGGCCCTATCCCTTCTTTCTCGCCTCGCCGCTGGAGGAGCCCCCCAGCAGCCCCGCCAGCGCCTGGCTGGCGGAGTGGAAGTTCGACGGCATCCGCGGCCAGCTGATCAGCCGCGCCGGCGAGGCCTTCCTCTGGAGCCGCGGCGAGGAGCTGATCAATGACTCCTTCCCGGAGCTGATCCACGCCAGCACCGCCCTGCCGGATGGCACCGTGCTCGACGGCGAGATCCTGGTGTGGCCGCCCGAGGCCGACCTGCCGGCCCCCTTCGCCCTGCTGCAGCGCCGCCTTGGCCGCAAGACACCGGGCAAAAAACTGCTGGCGGAGTGTCCAGCGGCATTCGTGGCCTACGACCTGCTCGAGTGGGGGTGCGACGACTGGCGCCCCAGGCCCTTGAGCCAACGCCGCGCCGCCCTGGAGCAGCTGCTCCACACACTACCGGAGGCGACACCAACCCCCGCAGCCGGGCTCCTGCGCCTCTCCCCGCGATTGCCCCTGGAGGATTGGCAGCAACTGGAGCCGCTGCGTCAGCAAGCCGCCAGCGCCGCCGCCGAGGGGCTGATGCTCAAGCAGCTGGAATCGCCCTACCTGGCTGGCCGCAGGCGCGGCCACTGGTGGAAACACAAGCGCGATCCCTACAGCCTCGATGCGGTGCTGCTCTATGCCCAGGCCGGCAGCGGCCGCCGCGCCAACCTGTTCACCGACTACACATTCGGGCTCTGGGATCAGCCTCCGGGCGCACCGAACGCCACTGACGGCGAACCAGCCCAGTTGGTGAGCTTCGCCAAGGCCTACTCCGGCCTCGACGATGGCGAGATCACGGCGCTCGATCGCTGGATCCGCAGCCACACCACCGAGCGCTTCGGGCCGGTGCGGGCCGTGCAGCCGCTGCAGGTGTTTGAGCTGGCCTTCGAAGGCCTGCAGCGCTCCAGCCGCCACAAAAGCGGCATCGCCGTGCGCTTCCCCCGCATCGCCCGCTGGCGCCGCGACAAGCCCGCCCATGAGGCCGACACCCTGGCCAGCGCCCTGGCGCTGCTGGAGAGCGCGCCATGAGCAGCGTTCTGGCCCCGATCGAGGCCTGGTTTGCCCAGCAGGGCTGGACGCCGATGGCCTTCCAGCGCCAGGCCTGGCACGCCTACCTGGCCGGCGAGAGCGGCCTGATCCAGGTGCCCACAGGCTCCGGCAAAACCTATGCCGCCGTGATGGGGCCGATCGCCGAGATGCTGCAGAACCCTGGCCCATCGGCTGTGGCGGGCCGCGACGCTGGGGAGGCCGAAGCGGGCCAGCCACAGGTGGACTTCGCGAGATCTCTCCCTGATTCTGTACAGGCTGTACAGAATCAGGGAGAGCGCAAGGTGTGCAACGCCCCAGCAGCACCGCCAGTAGCCACAACCACATCCAACCGATCACGCCGCGGACTGCGACTGCTGCTGATCACCCCCCTGCGGGCCCTCAGCCGGGATCTGGCCCTGGCGATCGAGCAGCCGATCACTGCCATGGGCTGGCCCTTGCGGGTGGCGATCCGCAACGGAGACACCAGCAGCCATGAGCGCAGCAAACAACTGCGCAACCCACCCGAGATCCTGATCACCACCCCCGAGTCGCTCAGCCTGCTGCTGGCCAACGCCAAGGCTCCTGAGCTGTTTGCGCAGCTGCAGGCGGTGGTGCTCGACGAGTGGCACGAGCTGATGGGCAGCAAGCGCGGCGTGCAGGCCGAGCTCTGCCTCAGCTGGTTGCGGCAGCTGAGGCCAACCCTGCGCACCTGGGCGATCAGCGCCACCATCGGCAACCTCCAGGAGGCCGCCCGCGCCGCAGTGGGGGTGCGCGGGCTGGAGCCGCGGATCATCACCGCCGACATCCAGCGCACGACGGCCATCCGCTCGCTGCTGCCCGACACGATCGACGGATTCCCCTGGGGCGGCCACCTGGGGCTGCGCATGTATGAGGAGCTGGTGGCGGGCCTCGATCCGGCCGTTTCCACCCTGCTGTTCACCAACACCCGCAACCAGGCCGAGCGCTGGCACCAGTGCCTGCGCTTCGCCTGTCCGGAGATGGAGGGCAGCCTGGCCCTGCACCACAGCGCCATCGACCGCAGCGAGCGGGAGGCGATTGAAGCGCGGGTGAAAAGCGGCGACCTGCGCTGGGTGGTGTGCACCAGCTCCCTGGATCTGGGGGTGGATTTCCAGCCGGTGGAGCGGGTGGTGCAGATCGGCAGCGCCAAGAATCTCGCCCGACTTCTGCAGCGCTCGGGCCGCAGTGCCCACTGCCCGGGGGGCAGCTCCCAGGTGCTGTTCATGCCCACCAATGCCCTGGAGCTGCTGGAGGTGAGCGCCATGCGCCGGGGCCTGGAGGCGGGGCTGGTGGAGCACAGACGTCCACCGCGGCAACCCCTGGATGTGCTGCTGCAGCACCTGGTGACCCTGGCCTGCGGACCCGGTTTCGACCCTGTGGAGGAGCTGAGCAGCGTGCGCAGCTGCTGGAGCTTCCGCCAGCTCTCTGATGCCGACTGGCAGTGGTGCCTCGACGTTCTGGAAACCGGTGGTCGCTGCCTTGGGGCCTATCCGCGCTACCGCAAGCTGGTGCGCTGCCAGGGGCAGGGGGATGAACCTGCCGCCGCCGGCACCCCCTACCGCTATCGCGTGCTGGACAGGGCGATTGCCCGCCTGCATCGCTTCAACATCGGCACCATCACCGCCGATCGCTCCGTCACGGTGCGGTTTGTGCGCGGCGCTGTGATCGGACAGGTGGAGGAGGTGTTCATCAGCCGTCTCAAGCCGGGAGACGTGTTCTTCTTCGCTGGACGGCAGCTGGAGTTCGTGCGGCTGCGGGAGATGACCGCGATGGTGAAGGCCACCACCCGCAAGAGCAGCACTGTTCCGGCCTGGGCCGGCGGCCAGATGGCGCTCTCCGATCTGCTCAGCCGGCATTTGCGGGAGGAAGTGAACCGCTGCGCCCTGGCCCTGGCGGGGCAAGCGGAGCTGAACACCCCGGAGCTGCAGGCCCTCGAGCCGCTGTTGCAGCGGCAGGCCCAGCTCTCCCGCCTGCCCCGCCGGCAGCAACTGCTGCTGGAGCTGTGCAACAGCCGGGAGGGCAGCCACCTGTTCGCCTATCCCTTTGAGGGGCGCTTTGTGCATGAGGGCATCGGTTTTCTCTGGGCCTGGCGCCTTGCCCGCCACCAGCCCAGCACCATCACGGTGTCGGTGAACGACTACGGCTTTGAGCTGTTGGCCCCGAAGGGATACCGCTTCGAGCAGCTGTTGGAGTGCCATGGCGACACCCTGCTCGACACCAGCGATCTGGAGGCCGACCTGGAGCAGGCCGTGAACCTCTCGGAGTTGTGCCGCCGCCGCTTCCGCTCGATTGGCCAGATCAGCGGGCTGATCAGCCAGGCAACCCCCGGCCAGAGCAAGAGCGGCGGACAGCTGCAGATCAGCGCAGCGCTGTTGTTTGATGTGTTTCAGAAGCACGAACCCAACCACCTGTTGCTGCAGCAGGCCCGCCACGAGGTGATTCACGAGCAGCTGGAATTCGAGCGTCTGGAGGGAGCGCTGCAACGCATGGCCAGCAGTGAATGGCTGCTGGAGCGCACCGCCCGACCGGGCCCGTTGGCCTTTCCGCTGCTGGTGGAGCGGCTGAACAACCGCATGAGCAACGAAAGTGTGCTGGAACGAGTGCAGCGGCTGATCGCTGAAGCGCAACGGGCTGAAGCTCCCCTGGGATGAAGCGTTCATGCCGGTGCCGCTGTGCTGCCTCAGAACCGCTGTTCGGCCGGTCCGCGGCGGAGCACGGCCACAGGATGGAGGTGCCCACCGGCCGCGCCCTCACCGGTCGACCGCTGGGCTCCCGGCAGGGTCGTCCGTGGATGTCGTCTGCGGAGGAACCGCGGGAAGGGGGATGGTGCGCCGTCCCCCTCCACAGCCTCAAGGCTGGAATCCGATCCAACCGCACCACCGGGATCGCACCGGGCGCCATGGCTGAGGCCCCCCTGAAGCCAGCCCTACAGCCCCCTGGCCGCCGCCTGAACCTGCAGTGGCTGCCCGTCGCCGTGTTCACAGCCGGCCTGCTCAGCACGGCGCTGATCACGGAAAACCAGCGACGCTTCAACGTCAGTGAACACGTGCGGCTGGAACGGGACATGGCCCAGGACATCTCCATCGCCATCCGGAGCAAACTCGCCACCGATCAGGCTCTGCTCGCCGCCGTTGTGGGCCTGTTCAATGCCTCCGAAACGGTGACGCTGGAGCAGTTCCGGCGCTTCTACAGCTCACTGAATCTGTCACTGGATTCCATGCGGGGCATCCAGGGTGTCGGCTATGCCGCCGTGGTGCCCAACCACGCCATCGCGGCGTTCGAGCAGCGGATCCAACGGCAGGGCCGTCCACAGTTCAGGATCGTTCCAGCTCGTCCCGTTTCAGCTCGCACCAGCCCAGGCGAGCCGCGTTCCCTGACCACGGCCATCGTCTACCTGGAGCCGATGGATTGGCGCAACCTCCGCGCCATTGGGTTCGACATGTATTCCGAATCCACCCGCCGGCAGGCCATGCAGTGGGCCGCGCTCACCGGCCAACCCAGCCTGAGCGGGCCGGTGCGGCTGCGGCAGGAGGTGCAGGCCAATCAACAGGTCGGAGCGCTGATCTACGAGGCGATCTACAGCGATCCAGGTCGACCGTTCAGCAGCGAAGAGGAACGGCTCAGGCGCCTGAAGGGCTGGGCCTACTCCCCCCTGCGCATCGGCGATCTGATCAGCGCCGTGCTCGCAGGCCTCAACAACCCAGACCTCGCCGGCAGCGGCGTGCTGATCTACGACGGCGACCGCCCCATCCGTGAGCGGCTGCTCTACGACAACCTCAATCTCCACAACAGCAGCAGGCTGGAGCACCCCACCTGGGTGAGCGTGCCGATTGCCAACCGCGAGTGGTTGATCGGCATCCAGCTCAGCCCCCGCAACCTCGCCCCCAGTGGCCTCAACCTCAACCTGGGCCTGATGGGGCTGATCGGTCTGATGGGCAGTCTGCTGGCGGCGGTGGTGACCCACGTGCTGGTGGGCCATCACCTGGCCCTGCGCCAGGCCCTGGCCCTGGAGCAGCAGGTGGCCAGGGAGCGGGCCCTGGCCAGCACTGTGTTTGAAACCAGTCCGCTGGGGATTGTGGTGACCGACCCGGACGGCATTGTGATCAGCACCAACCAGGCCTTCAGCCAGTTGAGTGGCTATTCCCAGGTGGAGGCCCGCGGCCATAAGGCGAACCTGCTCAAATCAGGCCGTCATGACGACGACTTCTACCGGCAGATGTGGGAATCGCTGCGTCAGAAGGGGCACTGGAGCGGAGAAATCTGGAACCGTCATCGCAATGGCCAGGTGCGGCGTCACGATCTAAACATCACCGCCGTGCTCGACAACCAGCAGCAGATTGTCAACTTCGTGGGGCTGCTGCGCGACGTGACCGATCGCTACACCCACGACGAGCAGATGCGTCATCTCGCCACCCACGACGACCTGACGGGACTGCCCAACCGCGCAGTGCTGATGGAGCAACTGCAGCAGGCCCTGGCCCTGGCGCGGCGGCAGGGAACGCAGGTGGCCCTGCTGTTCTTGGATCTCAATGGCTTCAAGCCAGTGAACGATCGTCTCGGCCATGCCAGCGGCGACCTGCTGCTGCAGACGGTGGCCCAGCAACTACAGCAGCGGGTACGGGAGAGCGACACCCTCTGCCGCCAGGGGGGCGACGAGTTTGTGCTGCTGATCCCCGATGCCCCCGACCTGGAGCAGCTGTGGCACCTGGCCGAGACTCTGCAGCAGGCAGTGGCCGGTCCCTACCCGCACCCCCTGGAACAGCTGCAGCTGTCCGCCAGCATCGGCATCGCCCGCTGGCCGGATCACGCCCATGACGCCGGCAGCCTGTTGAATGCCGCCGACCTGGCGATGTACACGGCAAAACACAACCAGGCCGAGCACATCGCCATCGCCACCCCCAGACCCTAGAACACCTGTATCATTGGCGTGTCGGGGGATTCAGGGGCACGGGGTGTGGAGCTGCAGCCGCAATTCCTGGCGGCCGGAGTGGGCAATCTGGTGGTGGTGCAAACCCGCGACGACTGGTGGATGGGCCACGTGATTCACGTTGAGGGGGGTGCCCGCAGCCAGGCACCATCCCTGTTTCAGGTGGCCTGTGTCGACACGGGAGCCATCCGCACGGTGAACGGCGATGCGGTGGTTGCCATTCTGCAGAGCACGACGGAGCGGGCCGGGCAGGGTTCAGGACCGCTCCAGCCGGCGGACAATCACCCCCATCAGCACCAGGGAGCCGGCCAGGGCGATCAGCAGGGCGAGGGTCATGGCGCGGCACGGCGTGGGTTCTGATTATCCCTGCCTGGTGCTGGTGTACGGCAGTCTCAAGCGCGGTTGCAGCAACCACCACTGGCTTGCCGGTGCCCACGACCTCGGTGAGGCAGAGCTGCCGGGGCTGGCCCTGCACGACCTGGGTCCCTTTCCCATGGCCGTGGCCAGCCCTGGCGCCGCGCCGCTCCGCGGCGAGCTCTATGGGGTGAGCGATAGCCAACTGGCGTTGCTGGATCAGCTGGAAGGGGTGCCACGGCTCTATCGGCGGGAGCGGCGACAGCTGGCCAGCGGCGATCCGGTGTGGGTCTATGTGGGCAGGAAACGGCAGGTGCGCCATGCCCCTCTGCTGGAGCGGGGGGTCTGGGAAGGCCCCCGCCAGGGGAACCGGGGCCGCCGAGAGCCGCTTCCAAAACCACAACCGTGACCAATCTGCAACCGTGACCGATCCAGAGCGGGGATGCCACGGCAGGCTGGTTGGGCGCCTGGGTCACACCGCCATGGTTTCCGTCACGCCTGCGGCCCCAGCCGCATGGCTGCTCAGCGCCAGCCTGCTGGCACTGATCCCGCTGTCGGCCCTGGCCGGTGACACGCGCCGCGACTGCCAGGCCTGGGCCAGCGCCAGTGGAGCCGCGAAGGTCAGCATCGCCAACCGCATCGGCAGCGAAGAGCTGCTCACCAAGACCCACAAGCTGGCCGAGCCGCAACCGGGCGCCAGCGAGAGCCTCTACAGCAGCAGCGACATCCAGCGGCTCTGTCGCCGCTACTAACTGGCCCCTACGCGCCGGTGACCAGCCAGCGGCCAGCGGCGGCCAGCACCAGAGCCAGGGCCGAGGCCCCCAGCCAGGCCACACGACTGCTCTGGAGCAGCCGGCGCAAGAGCACCACGCTGGCCACCAGGCCCACCAGCACCGCCGCGCTCTGGCAGAAGGCGATCACGTGAAGATCGGCACGCCAGGCCGGCAGCGTGGCGGCCCAGCTGGCCCCCACCAGCGGCGCCAGACTCACCGGCAGCAGGGCGCCCGCCTCGGCCATGCCGGTGGGCAGGTGGCGCGCCAGCAGCAACGCCCACACCAGGGGCAACAGGCCATAGAGACTGCGCCGCAGCCGCGGGGCGGAGAAGAACGGCCGGGCCAGCAGAAACAGGGCCGAGGGGATCGCCAGGGCCAGAGCGGCAAAGGCCAGCCGCGGCAGCAGTGGCCCCTGCACCAGGGTTTCAGGAGACAGGGGACACCAGCCCAGCAGCCGATGCCAGTGGTGCAGGCAGAGATCGCCCGCCAGCACAAGCAGCAGGCCGGGTTCGCCCACCGGTGGATCCATCTCCCGCTGCAGATCGGCGGCGGGGGGCCGCAGGGCCAGCTGCACGGAGCGATGGGGGCAGGCCTGGGCGCAGGTGAGGCAGAGCACGCAGTTGCGGTTGTCGCTGAGATGGGCGGGATGGGTGCCAAGCGGACAGCCCGCCGTGGCCATGCCTTCACCATCGGCCGGGCCGCCCTTGAAGCAGGCATAGGTGCTGCAACTGCCGCTGCAGGTGCCCACCTGGGCCCGCAACTCCAGGATCGAGAGCTTGGCGAACAGACCGTTCATGCCCCCCACCGGACAGAGGTAGCGGCACCAAAACCGTTTCTCAAAGCGCAGGGAGCCAACCACAGCGCCAGCCGTGATCAACAGCAGCAGGCAGCTGCTCAGCCAAGCGGTGTTCTGCAGATTCCAGACCTCCTCCCACAGCAGGATCGCGGCGAAGCCGGCGGCCAGCAGCGGTGAGGCCCAGTCGTCGCTGTTGCCGCGGGGCCAGCGGGCCGGTTGCCAGCCCATGCGTCTGGCCAGGCGCTGGCTGATCTCGCCCCACACCATGAACGGACAGAACGAACACCACAGACGGCCCACCAGCGGGAAACCCAGCAGGATCAGCGGCCACCACCAGGCCCAGAACAGGTTGAGGGCGCCGTTATGGGCGCGGTCCTGCGGGCCCGCCCAGAGCCAGATGTTCACCAACACGAACACCCAGCTCACCAGCCCGAACAGCAGGCCGTTCCAGAGCCAAGGGGCCCGCATCCACTCCCGCAGCTGCGGCTTCCAGCGCCAGATGTCGAAGCGAAGGCGCTGTTGCCGCGGCGAGGTCCAGAACACATCCTCCGGCAGGGCCGCGGGCAGCGGAGCCGCGGCGGCGCCGGCCGCGCCGTTGTCCTGTTCCTGCTGACGCCGCACCTGCTGCAGGGCGCGGTAGATCAGCACCTCCAGCTCCCGCAGGTTGTTGGGGAAGTCGTAGCTCTGCAGCCGCTTCACCACCGCCTCAGGCACCTCCGGCGGCCGCTCCCAGCCCAGCTTGCGGCTGCGCTGGCGAACGCCGTAGCGCAGCCATTCACCCAGGTCCTGGCGCCGCACCCGCAACGGCGGCACACGGATCAGGGTGCAGGCCCGGTCGAAGGCGGGCATCGCCGCCTCCGCGGTGAAAAACACCCGCCCGAGAAAGATCCGCTCTGCCTGGTCTGCGGCGGCACCCAGACCACGCGGCTGCCAGCGCCCGGTGCGGGCCAGCTCCAGCAGGGCGGGTTGCAGCGCCTCGGGCACCTGGTCGAGCTTGTCGATCAGCAGGGACCCCGCAGCAAGCACCTCCAGCAGGGGGGCGCTGCCCTCCCCGGCCAGCGGGGCGAACAGGTCCGAGCCATCGGGTCGCAGCAGGGCCCCGTCGAGCCGGACCATCAGCCGCTGCCGATCGGGAGAGCCGAAGTGAATCAAGGCCGCGATGTTGTCCTTTTCGAGGCCCGGCTCTCCGGAGATCAGCACCGGCCGGCGCTGGCCATCGCCCGAGGCCTGGCGCACCGCCTCCCGCAGTGCCTTGGCGTAGCGGCTGTTGCCCACCACCCCGCGGCGACTGCGGCCCACCAGGTAGGGAGCCAGCCGCAGCAGATCCGGCTGGGACTCCAGCTGTTGCGACACGCGGCACGGGCAACTGCCCCCATTGTGTGGCCGTTGAAGCCGATGATGGCTGCCGCAGAACGCCAGCTTCGATCCCAGCCACGCCATGGCCCTCACGCTCTACGGCGGCGCCCGCAGCCGCGCCTCGATGCCCCGCTGGTACATGGAGGAGAAGGGGATCCCCTATCGCTTCCAGCTGCTCGACATGGAGGCCGGGGAGCACCGCGCAGAGCCCTTCACCAGCATCAACCCCTTCGGCAAGGTGCCGGCCCTGGTGGAGGAAGACCCAGCCCTCCCCGGCGGGCGCCTGCAGCTGTTTGAGAGCGGCGCCATCCTGCTCTACCTGGCTGAGCGCTACGGCGATGAGTGCCGCACCCCCTGGGAGCGGGGGCTGGCGCAGCAGTGGGTGCTGTTTGCCAACGCCACCCTGGCCACTGCCCTGTTTGTGCCCTCCAGCCGGGAACGGGAGTTCCCGCGCCTGATGGGGAGCCTCGATCAGCTGTTGGAGGGCGGCAGGCCGCTGATCGGTGAGGTCTGGGGCGTCGCCGACTGTGCCGTGAACGCCTACCTGGCCTATCTGCCGATCTTCTTCCCCCAACTGGATCTCTCCCCCTTCCCGAACGTGCAGGCCACCATCGCCGCCACCCAGGCCAGGGCGGCCTACCAGCAGGCGATGGGCCAGCGGTGAAACCCCTGCTCTGGCAGGGCCATCGGCTGGAGCTGCTGGCCGAACGTGCCCTCTGGGATCCGAAGCAGGCTCTGCTGATGCTGGCGGATCTTCACCTGGGGAAGGCCGAGAGCTTCCAGGCCCAGGGCATTGCCCTGCCCAGCGATGGCGACGCCGCCAACCTCAACCGGCTGTTGGATCTGGCCCACCGCCTCCAGCCCCGGGAGGTGGTGGTGTTGGGCGACCTGATCCACAGCCGCCTGGGCCTCACCGCCGAACTGCGGGCCAAGCTGGCCGCCCTTCCGGAATTGCTTGGCTGTCCGCTGACCCTCGTGGCAGGCAACCACGACCGGGGCTGCTGGCTCGAAGGGTTGCGCCCATGGCCCTCCCAGCGGCGGGGGCCCCTGTGGCTGAGCCATGAGCCCGAGCGGGTCGATGCGCAGGCACAGCTGAATGTGTGTGGCCATCTGCATCCCGTGGCCCTGCTGGGCCAGGGAGGGGATCGGTTGCGGCTGCCCTGTTTCGCCCTCGACACCAGCGCCCGGCAGCTGCAGCTGCCCGCCTTCGGAGAGCTCACCGGCGGCCATCCCACCCCGCCACGGCTGCGCCGCTGGGTGATTGCCGACAGCAGCGTGTTGGAACTGCAGGGGTCGGCCCGGGGGTAGCGCCCGGGAGCCCCCGTAGATTTGGGCCACGCCGTTACCCGGCCCCAGACCCTGGATCCCGCCACCTCACCACCGCTCTCCAGCCCGGCGGCCGACCCGCGCCCCCAGTGGCGCCGCAAGCGCTGGCTCACCATCGGGGTGCCCCTTGGGTTGCTGGCCTTTCTGGTGGCCATCGCCCCGCCCTTGCCGGAGCACCGCGCCACGGGCCGCAGCACGCTGGCAGCCGCCACGGAGGAGGCCTTCCGCTACCTGCCGGACGACCAGGTGTTCGCCCTGGATTTTGATCCCCGCAAGGTGCGTCTGGATCTGCTGGAGGGCTGGGATCGCGAGCAGGAGGCCTACAACGACAGCTCGGCCCTGGCCTACATCTCCGGGCCGATGTACGAGCGGCATGTGAACAACAGCGGCCAGGAAATCACCGTTCCCCTTGGCGATATCAAGTTGGGCGAGCGGGTGTGGCGTGGCCGCAACCGCACCGCCGCCCGCCAGCGAGCCTTTGTGGGCATTCGCCACGACGGCCGCGTCGATTTCGGCTACGGCGAGCTCACTCCCCAGCGGGCTGCGGAGTACGACAGCTTCATCGGTGGTCTGCACAGCATCTACAACGATCTCGAAAGCCCTCCGCCCGAATACCGAGGTGCCTACAGCATTTCGATGGGGCAGCAGATCCGCTATTTCCTGCCACGGATCCGGATGGTGATCGGCCTTCGCGGCGACGGCCGCCTGGAGGTGCTGATGAGCCGGGATGGCCTCACCCTGGAGCAGACCAAGGCCCTGGCGCGGGACCGGGGGCTGCGGGCGGCCTACCTGCCCGACCATGCCTCCAAGAGTCGCTTCATCATTCCAGGGCGGAAGGGGTTCAGCGAGGAGGACGCCAACTGGATCAGCGGCGGCGCCACCAGCTTCGTGCACGTTCCCTACATGCTGCGGCTCACCCAGAGGGCCATGCCGTTGCAGGGGAACCTGCTGTCCAGCCTCACGCCACGGCTGGGACCCCAGAGCTGCGGCAACCCCCTGCAATGTGGCCAGACCCTGGGGGGGCAGATCCTCGACCGGGCGTTGGCCGGCTTCAACCGCCTGATGGAGGAGGGCGTTGAGCCCGTGGCACGCCTGATCTGGGCACCGAAGGGGCCCAAGGATCCGAACCGCAACACCGCGCGCTCACCGCTGCGGGAGCCTCCCATCACCGCCGATCCCATGGCCCTGCGCCAGCTGCAGGAGAGCGCCGCGTCCAGTCGAGACAGCCTGAAGGAGAGCCCCCTGGCCCCCGACCTGCCGCCGCCGCTGCTGCTGCAGCAGGGCCAGAACCTACCGGCCAATCCGGAAGCCACCACGGCTAGTCCAGCCCTGGTGCCCGCAGCACCGGCAGGCGATGCCGTCAGCCCCAGCGAGGTGGACAGCGCCACCGGAGCGGCCCCCAGCCAGGCCCCTCCCCAGGCCGCGCCCAGGGAGGGCAATGCCGGCATGCAACCGGCACCACCGGTGCTGCCGCCACCGCCCCTGCCCTGAAGGGAATCAGCCTTCCGCCGCCAGGGCCCGCACCACATCGCCGCGGGTGAGCACACCCACCGGACGGTTCTGCTCATCCAGCACGAACAGGCGCTGGGTGCTGCGCTCATGCAGCTGCTTGGCGGCAGCGGGCAAGGGGGTGTCGCCCGCACAGGTGTGGGGATGCTGGCTCATCACCTCCCCCACGCTGCTGCCCAACACCTGATGCACCTGCTGATCCCACTGCAGCGGATTGCGCAGATAGATCACCGCATCGAGGAGCAGCACATAGGGGCCGGCGTCAAAGCCGCTCTCGCGCACCATCAGGTCTTGTTCGGTGAGTTCGCCCACCAGCGCCCCGGAGGCATCCACCACCGGCAGGCCACTCACGTGGTGGTCGCTGATCAGCTGCACCGCCTCCTGCAGGGGCGTTTGCGTGCCGACGCTGAGCACCGGCGTGGTCATCACTTCAGAAACGCGCCGTTGGACAACCATGGCCGGGATTGCTGCTGGCGACATTGTGACCCGCCGCGGAGTCGGAAGATGAGCCATGCGCAGCCCTGAACCGCCGATGACGCCACCGGAGCCCCTGAGCCGTCGACTGGCGGATGCCCTCACCGTGGGGCGGGCGATCCTCGGCCTGCCGCTGATCCTGGCCCTCTCCAGCGGCGCGGCAGGACTGGCCTGGTGGATGCTGGCGCTGGGTGGTCTGAGCGATGCGGCCGATGGCTGGTTGGCCCGGCGGGCCGGCGGTGGTTCGGTGTGGGGGGCCCGGCTGGATCCCCTCACCGACAAGATCCTGATCCTGGCGCCGCTGCTGTGGCTGGGGTCGGAGCAGCTGCTGCCGCTGTGGGCCGTGTGGCTGCTGCTGGCGCGGGAGCTGCTGATCTCCGGCTGGCGTGCCGGCCAGGGCAGCGGCGGGCCGGCATCCTGGAGCGGCAAGGCGAAAACCATCCTCCAGTTCGCCTCCCTGCTGCTGCTGCTCTGGCCCAACAGCTGGGGTGGCGGACTGGTGGGGCTGCTGCACCGCTGCGGCTTCTGGCTGTTCTGGCCCTCACTGCTGCTTGCGCTGAGCTCCGCCCTGGGCTACGTGAGAGCCGGACGGGAGTGAGCTTCAGCCGGCCAGCAGTGCCGCATCGCCGCTGAAATCGGGGCTGGTGGGCATCCGCTTGGCGTAGTCGTTGGCATAGCTGTCGGCCAGGGCACGCTCCACGTCGTAGGCGGGAGTCCAGGCCAGCTCCCGCTGCACCCGGTGGATGTCGGTGAGGAAGTGGGCGAGCCGCAGGGGGAAGGCCTTGCGGGCTTTCTTGTCGAGCCCTGCGGGATCGAAACTGCGGATCTCGATGCCAGCCGGATCCTTGCCCGCCGCCCGGGCGGCGGCATCCACCAGCCCCCTGAAGGTGATGCCCTGGGCAGCGCTGCAGTTGTAGATGCGGTTGGCGGCGGCATCCACGCCGATGCAGCGCACCATGGCTGTAGCCAGGTCGTTCACGTGGCCCAGCTGGGTGATGGTGCTGCCATCGCCGGGCAGGGGCACCGGCCGGCCATGGACGATGCGATCAAAGAACCAACTCTCCACGGGGTTGTAGTTGCCCGCGCCCACGATGTAGGTGGGACGAAAGCTGGTGAAGGGAATCAACTCAGCCTGCAGCCAGGCCTCCGTGTCGAGCTTGCCGGCATGGCGACTCTGGGGATCGGTGGGGGAGTCCTCATGGAGGGGCCAGAGCTCGCTGTCGGCGTACACACCAGCGGAACTCACATACACGAAACGGTGCGAGGGGGGACCCGTGCGTTCCAGCACCGAGCGGCTGTCCTCGAGGCTGCGGCCGGAACTGTCCACGATCACGTCGAAGCGCCGGCCCTCCAGCGCCGCCAGGCCCTCAGCCGTGCCGCGATCCCCCCTGAGATGCTCCACGCCGGCGGGCACGGGGTTCTGGCCGCGGGTGAACAGGGTGAGCGCATGGCCCTCGGCCAGCAGCTCAGCCACCAGGGGCTTTCCCACGAAGCGGGTGCCGCCCATCACCAGAATCTTCACGCCGTCGCCCAGGGAACTGGGCGCCATTCAAGCCGCTCGCACCGCGCCGCTGGCGCCCCACACTGAACTGCCATCCCACGGCTGAAGCCATGGCCCGTTTCGGCGAGGTGCTGCGGTCCCTCAACAACCTCAAGCTGTTGGCGGCAATCGGCCGCAGCGGCGGCGATCTGGCCAATGTGGCCGACCTGGTGGACAACTTCCTCGACAGCCCGCAGATGGCGGACTGCGTGCGCCGCTTCCGGGCGGTGCCCGGCGGCGCCAGCTTGATGGACAGCCGCTACCCACCCCTGCAACCGAACCTGGAGCAGCTGCTTCAACTGCCCCCGGGCAGCCTCGGCCACCGCTACGCCAGCCTGATCCGCCAACTGGGCTACGACCCCGAATTCTTCCGGCCCCGCCCCACCGACACCGAGGCCCGCTGGCTCACCCAGCGCATCGCCACAACCCACGACATCCATCACGTGATCAGCGGATTCGGAACCGCACCGGAGGGGGAGAGCGGTGTGCTGGCCATCACGGCAGCCCAGATCGGTTTCCCCGCCTATGTGTTGCTCACCAGCGCCAGTCAGCTGGCCGCCTTTCGCCTGCAGAGCGAACGGTTTGAAGGCCTGAGCCGCGCCGTGGTCCACGGCATGGCCATGGCCCGTGGGGCGCAGTGCCTGGCGGCCGTGCGCTGGGAGGAGGGCTGGGAGCGGCCGATCAGCGACTGGCGAGCCCACCTGGGCATCGCCGATCCCGCCGATCAGGAGCCCTACGGCCTGGCGCAGCAGCTGGCGCCATGAAGCAGGCCGCCTGGACCGCCCAGCCAGCGAGCCTGGAGCAGAGCGGCGGATACCGCCACTTCGCCGTGCTGGGCCAGCGGGGCAGAGGGGCGGAGAGGCAGGTGGAGCTGCAGGCCGTGCTGCAGCGGAGCTTCCGGCTGCTGGTGCCCCTGCGGGAGCTGAAGGATCGCCGCCTGTGGCAGCCGGGATGGCAGCCGCTTGCCACCCTTCAAGATGGGCCCAGTCGCGCCGCCGCCATGGAGATCATCCCCGCCATCGATCTGCTCGACGGCCAGTGCGTTCGGCTTCACCAGGGCAATTACGACCAGGTGACGCAGTTCAGCGACGATCCGGTGGCCCAGGCCCTCAGCTGGCAGGAGCAGGGCGCCCAGCGGCTGCACCTGGTGGATCTCGATGGTGCTCGCAGCGGCGAACCCGTGAACGATCGGGTGGTGAAGGCGATCACGGCGGCCCTGCGGATCCCGGTGCAACTCGGTGGGGGCGTGCGCAGCAGTGAGCGGGCCGAGGAATTGCTTGCCTGCGGCCTCGACCGGGTGATCCTGGGCACCGTGGCGATTGAACAGCCGGAGCTGGTGCGGCAGCTGGCGAAGCGTCACCCCGGCCGCGTGGTGGTGGGGATCGACGCCAAGGACGGACTGGTGGCCACCCGCGGCTGGCTGGAAACCAGCAGCGTGCAGGCCACGGACCTGGCCCGCAGCTTCGAGGGCACCGGCGTGGCCGCCATCATCAGCACCGACATCGCCACCGATGGCACCCTGTCCGGACCCAATCTCGAGGCGCTGCGGGCCATGGCGCAGGCCAGCAGCATCCCCGTGATCGCCTCCGGCGGCGTGGGCAACCTGGAGCACATCCTCTCGCTGCTGTCGGTGGCGCCCCTGGGGGTGGAGGGGGTGATCGTGGGTCGTGCCCTTTACGACGGCAGCCTGGACCTCAAGGAGGCCCTGGAGGCCATCGGCCCGGAGCGGCTCCAGGACGCACTCACTTCGCCTAATGGATCTATAACAGGGTGAGTGCTCATCCTGTCCCGTGCCTGCCACGCCAGCCAAATCGGGAGTCGACAGCGCCTACCTGCGCTGCCGTGACCTGGGCATGCGGCTGTCGCGGCAGCGACGCATGGTGCTGGAGCTGCTCTGGGATGAGAAGGAGCACCTCAGTGCGCGCGACATCTTCGAAAAGCTGAATGCCAGGGGCCGCAACATCGGCCACACCTCGGTGTATCAAAACCTGGAAGCCCTGCAAAGCGCCGGTGTGATCGAGTGCCTGGATCGTGCCAGTGGCCGGCTTTACGGCTACCGCAGCGATCCCCACAGCCACCTCACCTGTCTGGAATCGGGAGCCATCCAGGATCTGGATGTGGAACTGCCGCCCGACCTGTTGGAGCGGATCGAAGACCTCACGGGCTATGCCATCGAGAGCTACAGCCTGCAGCTCAGTGGCCGCCGCCGCGGCTGAGCGGCCTGGTCCATTCGCCTCCCGAGCCCTGGAGAAGCAACGCCAGACTCGTTAACTTGTGGCCCTGCCCCCCCACACAGGCACCGTGCCCGAGGCCAAGGCCGCACCCCAGCTGCTGATCCTGGCCGAACCGCTGCTGCAGGACGCCCTCGCCAGCCTGTTGAGCCACAGCGATGACGGCGCAGCTGCCTACCGCACCGCCGCGGGCTTCGAGCAGCTGGACGGGGCTCCACAGCTGGTGATCTGGAGTGTGGACAGTTCTGTGTCCACCGGATCGTTGCTGCGGGAGGTGGCGTTGCTGCGGGAGCGCTGGCAGCCGGCGCCCCTGCTGCTGCTGATCCCAGCCGATGCGCCCTATCCCAGCGAGGTTCTGCTGCAGCTGCCGCTGGAGGGGCTGCTGCAGCAGCCCGAACCGGCCCAGTTGCGTGATGCCGTCGCCACCGTGCTGGAGGGGGGGCGCTGCGTGGCGCTGCATGCCCAGGCCAACGCCGGCTCCGGCTACCACACCCAGGCCACGGCCCTCGGCCTGGGCCAGTGGCTGCTGCAGAGCGGCCTGGCCCAGATCGAGATGGAGCAGCGGCGCTGTGAGCAGTGGCTGGAGCTCTCCCAGCCCGGTGGCCTGAGCCGTCTGCTGCTGCTCGGACGGCTGCGAGAACTCTCCCTGGCCCGCCGGCTGCTGATCTGGCTCTGGGGACCGGTGAGCCTGGCCTTCCCAGCTCCACTGCCTGCCGCTGATCCGACGGCCGCTGATCCCAAGGCCGCACCCATGACCGCGATCACCCTGCGGCAACGCACCGCCCAGGGGGTGTGGCAGGCGATCCAACAGCGGCTGATCGAGGCCGCCAGCAGCGGCCTGAGCAACCGCAGCGGCCAGCTGCTGGCCCTGGAAGGCCTCCATGACGACCACCAACGGGATCTGCTGCTGGCCCTCATCAGCCAGCTGGATCTGCTGATCACCCGGCTGCGGGGCGACCAGTTGCGGGGCGAGGAGCTCGAACAGCGCTGGCTCAGCCTGCAGCCAGACCTGCGCAGCCTGGCCCTGCGCCAGGTGGCCGGGGAGTATGTGCAGCTACCGCAGCAGGGCAGCCTGCTGGCGGTGGCGGACACCCTCAGCAGCAGCGCCAATCTGGGCAGCGAAGATCCGGAGCTGCCTTCAGCCCAGCCGATGCTCGCGGCCCTGGTGCAGGCCCAGCCGCTGCTGGTGGAGGGCCAGCTGCTGGCCCCCGATGAACCCCGGGCTCTGCTGCACCTGGAGGTGTTGATCAGCAACTGGCTGATCCGCACCGCCGAGTTGATCAGCGCCGAACTGCTGGCCAGCTGCAGCAGCTGGCCGGAGCTGCGCCGCTACCTGCTGAAGCGCGAGCTGCTGGCCACCCGCAGCCTGGAGCGGCTGCGCAACCAGCTCAACTCCCAGCAGCGCTGGGGCAGCTGGTTTGAGCGCCCCGTGCAGCTCTACGAGAGCCAGCGGCTGCTCTACCGGCTGGAGTCTGGGGCGGTCACAACGGTGCTGCTCACCGAGCCCCGCGACGCCGAACTCCGGCAACTGGGGTGGGTGCAGCAGTTGGTCACCCTGGCCCTCGAGAGCCGCGATGCGCTGGCCCCCCAGGTGCAGGCCTTCTTCCAACGGCTGGGGGATCTGGTGGTGGTGGTGCTCACCCAGGTGATCGGCCGGGCCATTGGCCTTGTCGGTCGCGGCATCCTCCAGGGCATGGGCCGCAGCGTCGGCCGGGGTTGAACGCCAGCGGCCACAATGGGGCCACGTCGCGGATGACCCTTGCAAGTTGGCTGTCTTGGGCAGGTGGGCCGTCTCGCCCGGTTGTGCCAGCGCCTGGGAGCCCTGGTGCTGCTGCTGGTGATCTTGGCGCTGCCAGCCACTCCTGCCTGGGCCGCCCGCGACACCAACAGCTACGACGGCAACATCTATGCCCTCTACGCCGGCAATGGCTCCCTGGTGCCCCCCCACCTGACCCTGGCCGATGCCCTCAAGAACGAGCGGCCGATCGTGCTGGGATTTTTTCTGGACGACAGTGCCGCCAGCAAGCAGTACGCCATCGTGTTCAACGAGCTGCAGCGGCTGTGGGGCCGCACCGCTGAGCTGATCCTGCTGCCCACCGACCCCCTGCAGGCTCGGCAGAGCAGGGGCGCCGATGATCCGGCCAGCTACTGGAAAGGCGTGGTTCCCCAGGTGGTGGTGTTCGATGGCGCCGGATCGGTGGTGCTCGATGAAACCGGACCGGTGAGCATCGATGCCATCAATGCAGCCCTCACCAGGGTGACGGGCCTCAAGCCCCAGGGCGATGTGAAGCTCAGCCTCAACCGTGAGGTCAATGAGCTGAACAGCGAGATCGTTCCATCGCGGTGAGATCTGGTGCCATGAACAGCGACATCGACCGTCCCGGCACCGCCATCCCCACCGCTCCCAGCGGACTGGAGCTCGGCGCACTGCAGCCCAGCCGACTGGAGAGCGACAGCCTTGGAGCCATCGCCGTGCCGGCCGATCACTACTGGGGCGCCCAGACCCAGCGCTCGATCGCCAACTTCCCCTTCGGCCAGCCCATGCCGCTGGCGATCGTGCACGCCTTCGGCCAGCTCAAGGCGGCCTGCGCCGAAGCCAACCGCGACCTGGGCAGCCTGGATGCCGACCTCTGCGCCGCCATCGTGGCCGCCGCCGAACAGGTGGCTCGCGGCGAGCTCGATCGGGAATTCCCGCTCAAGGTGTGGCAGACGGGCTCCGGCACCCAGAGCAACATGAACGCCAACGAGGTGATCGCCAACCGGGCGATTGAAGCCCTCGGCGGTGTGCTCGGCAGCAAGAGCCCCGTGCACCCGAACGACCATGTGAATCTCAGCCAGTCGAGCAACGACACCTTCCCGACGGCGATGCACGTGGCGGTGCTGCTGGAGTTGGAGCGGGAGCTGCTGCCGGCGGTGGAGCAGCTGGCGGAGGCCCTGCAGGCCCGGGCCACCGCCTGGGCCCAGCTGGTGAAGATCGGCCGCACCCACCTGCAGGATGCGGTGCCCCTCAGCCTCGGGCAGGAGTTCAGCGGCTACGTGGCCCAGCTTGAGCTGGGGCTGGAGGCGATCCGCCAGGGCCTGCCGCTGGTGCGGCAGCTGGCCATCGGTGGCACGGCCGTGGGCACCGGCCTCAATGCCCCCAAGGGGTTCGGCGAGGCGGTTGCGGCGCGACTGAGCGAACGGCTGGGCACCAGCTTCGTGAGCGCCCCCAACAAATTCCAGGCTCTGGCCGGCCACGAGGCCCTCGCCCATTGCCACGGTGCCCTCACGGTGCTGGCCGGCAGCCTGATGAAGATCGCCAACGACATCCGCTGGCTGGGCAGCGGGCCCCGCTGCGGCCTGGGGGAGCTGGTGCTGCCGGAGAACGAACCGGGCTCCTCGATCATGCCGGGCAAGGTGAACCCCACCCAGTGCGAGAGCCTCACGATGGTGGCTGCGCAGGTGATGGGCAACAACACCGCCGTTCAGCTGGCCGCCAGCCAGGGCAACTTCGAGCTCAACGTGTTCAAGCCGCTGATCGCCCACAACGTGCTCGAGAGCATCGAACTGCTGGCGGGTGCCTGCCGCAGCTTCCGCGAGCACTGCATCGAGGGTCTCAAGGCCAATGAACAGCGGATCGAGCGGCTGCTCCACCAGAGCCTGATGCTGGTGACGGCCCTCACCCCAGCCATCGGCTACGACCGCGCCAGCGCCATCGCCAAACATGCCCATCGCCATGGGCTCAGCCTGCGGGAGGCGGCCCTGGTGCTCGGAGAGATCAGCGGTGAGGAGTTCGACCAGTGGGTACGGCCCGAGCGGATGGTGTGATCAGAGCAGGTTGGCCGCCAGTTCCGCCAGCTCACTGCGCTCGCCGCGCACCAGGGTCACGTGGCCAGCGAGCGGTTGGCCCTTGAACCGCTCCACCAGCCAGGTGAGGCCATTGCTCTCGGCATCCACGTAGGGGTTGTCGATCTGGTAGGGATCGCCGGTGAACACGATCTTGGTGCCTTCGCCCACCCGGGTCACGATCGTTTTCACCTCATGGGGGGTGAGGTTCTGGGCCTCATCCACCACCATGAACTGGCGCGGGATCGAGCGGCCGCGGATATAGCTAATTGCCTCCACCTCCAGCAGACCCATGCCCTTGAGGTCGGTCCAGTTGCTGCGGGGGGCGCGGTGGCTGCCGGCACGGGCCGAGGCCGAGGCGCCCGCCGGCCGGGAACCCTGGCGCCCCTCATCCTCGCCGCTGCCCCCCAGGAGGAAATCGAGGTTGTCGATGATCGGCTGCATCCACGGGCCCATCTTTTCCTCCAGACTTCCAGGCAGGAAACCGATCTCCCGGCCCAGGGAAATCACCGGCCGGGTCACCAGCAGTCGCTCGTAGAGGTGCTCATCGGCCACCTGGTGCAGACCCGCCGCCAGGGCCAGAAGGGTTTTGCCGGTGCCGGCCTTGCCCACCAGCGTGAGCAACTGGATGGCGGGATCCAGCAGCAGATCGAGGGCGAAAGTCTGCTCCCGGTTGCGCGGCCCCACCTTGCCGAGGCGCACCTTGCCGGCCCTGGCCAGGGGCACCAGGGCAGCCCGCGCGGCGTCGTAACGGCCCAGGATCGTGTGGTTGGGCTGGGCCTCATCCACCAGGGTGACCCCCTCGTTGGCCTGCAGCTCCACAGCGGCGGCTGAGGGCAGCTGCTGCAGCGGCAGCCCCCCGGGGGCCTTGATCGTTTCCATGCTGGTGGCGCTGGCCAACAGCTCACACACCCCGGGGTAGAGGTCAGCGATGGTGACCTTGTCGGTGGTGTAGTCCTGGGCGATCAGGCCCACCGCATCGGCCTTGATGCGCAGGTTGGTGTCCTTGGTGACGAGCACCACCGGCGGCTGGCTGCCCATCACCCCCGAGCGCAACTGCTCCAGGGCCACGGCGAGGATGTTGTTGTCGCCATTGCCGGCCTTGAGCTCCGGCGGCAACTGGGCCAGCGTCTCACTGCGGCAGAACACCACCTGCAGGGTGCCGCCACTGGTTTCATCGATCGGCACGCCATCGGCCAGGTTGCCCTTCTCCCGCAGGGCATCCAGCAGCCGGGAGATCTGGCGGGCGTTGCGACCCTTCTCGGAGGGATCGCGCTTGAAGCGATCGATCTCCTCCACCACCTCGATGGGGATCACCACCGCGTTGTCTTCAAACCGGGTGAGGGCCTGGGGATCGTGCAGCAACACATTCGTGTCGAGAACGAAGGTCTTGCGCATGGGGCCCTCCCGCGATGGAGTTGGCGCAAGGGTAGGGGGATTCGCAGCGGCACGCCCTACGCTCCGGCACAAGCTGTGGAGCCGGCCTTGCACCCCCTCATCGCATTCCTGCTGATCAGTGCCCTGGTCTTCGGACTGGCACTGTTGTGGCTGGAGGCACGCCACCGCCTGCGGCCGGCCTCGCCCCTGCGCCTCAGCACGGGGGGATGGAAAGTGCAACGGCTGAACGACAACCGCCTCGCGGTGAACGGCAGCGTGACCATCCACAACCCCCATCCGCGGATGGAGGTGTTCGTGCCGGAGATCAGCCTCAAGCCAACGCTCCTGGGCCGCGCTGATCTGGCGGGCGTGACCGTCAGCTGCCGCATCACCCCGCGGCATCCGGATGAACAGGCCCGGGCCGATGGTTACTGGTTCGCCTACATCGTGAAAGGCCGCAAGAGCACCCATGCCGATCTCAGCGTGGCCATCAGCGCTCCCGAGGGGACCGACCTCAAGGGCCTGCTCGACACTCTCTGGCTCGAGATTCTGTGGGTGAACTACGGCCCCTTCGGCCGCCTGCAGCGTCGTGATGCGGTGCTGATCCCCCTGCGCCGGCCTGCCCCCGCAAGCCCGGCAACGGCCCAGTGGCGCCAGGGCGACCACTGCACGGTGTTGCCGATCCGCACCCATCTGCTCGGCAGCCTCGACGATCCCGCCGAGGTGTTGCGGCACTACGCCGGAGGCGTGTTCCAACCCGGAGATGTGCTCACCATCGGCGAGACGCCCCTGGCGGTGATGCAGGGCCGCTACCACCATCCGGCCATGGTGGAACCTTCCAGCCTGGCGCGCCTGCTCTGCCGGGTGTTCCACCCCACCAGCTCCCTGGCCAGCGCCTGCGGCCTGCAGACCCTGATCGACGACGTGGGGCCAGCGCGGGTGCTGTGCGCCTGGCTGCTGGGGACCGCCCTGAAGGCCGTGGGCTCCAAGGGCTGGTTCTATCGGCTGGCAGGCGAGCAGGCCCGGCTGATCGACGACATCACCGGCACCACCCCCCCCTACGACCAGACGATCGTGCTGGGTCCCGCCCAGCCCGCCGCCTTCTGCTGCGAGATGGCTGCCGCCCTTGGGGTGGCCGTGGCCGTGGTGGACGTGAACGACCTGGGCCGCGTGAAGGTGCTGGCCTCCAGCCCCGGTTGCGACGAGGCGCTGCTGCAGCGGGCCCTGCGGCCCAACCCCGCCGGCAACGCCAACGAGCGCACGCCCCTGGTGCTGGTTCGCCCATAGCATGGGTTCAGGCCTGCTCACCGCTCGCCGCTCCCCAGGGAATCAGCCGTGTCCCAATCTGATTCGCCGCTTCTGATCCAGCCCCTCAAGGGCTGGCAGCTGCCCCTGCTGCAGGAGCCGGCGTTTCAGGATCTGCTTCCCCTGCTGCAGCGCTCATTGCTGCTCCAGGGACCCGAGCGGCTGCTTCACAGCCTGGCCCCGCGGCGGGCCCTGGCCCCGGATGTGCTGGTGGCCTTCCGCCAGGCCCAGCAACCACTCGGCCTGGTGATCAGCGAGCGCCTCAACCGCAGTGGCAGCTGCTGGCAACTGCATCAGCTGCGCACCGGCACCGCCGTGCAGGCCGCCGGTGAAGCGGGGCGGATGGCCGTTCAGGCAGCGCTGGTGCGGGAGGCCATCCAGCGCAGCCGCGACGCCGCCAGCTGGATCGCCACCTGCTCCAGCGACGACAACGACAGGCTGGCCGTGTTGCGCCAGCAGGGCTTCCAGCCCCTGCGGCGGGAAACCCTCTGGCGCTGGCAGCCGGCGGCAGCCAGCCCCGCCATCACCCTGCAGGGCGTCAATTTGCCCGGCGAGCTGCAATTGCGGCGCCTGAACCGCCGCAACGCCTTGGCCATGTGGCAGCTGGAGCAGGCCGCCATGCCGGCCCAGCTGCGCCAGCTGCTGGATCGCCGCGTGGACGACCTGCTCGATCAGAGCGAGCAACCCAGCCTGATGCTGATCGACAGCAACCGCCAACAGGCCGTGGCCGGGGCGCGCCGGCTGCGGGCCGGTGCCCGGGGCCTGCCCGAGCTGGAGCTCACGCTGCACCCGGGCTGGCAGCACCTGCTGGGCCGGCCGCTGCAGCTGCTGCTCGAGCTGAGCGCCGCCGGCGCCGATCAATTGATCGTGCGCAGCGATGTGCTGGATGGGGAGCGCAGCCACTGGCTGCAGGCGCTGGGCATGGAGCCGGATGGCGAAGAAGTGCTGATGGCGCGCAGCGTCTGGCGCCGACACACCCCCCAGCCCAGCCAGGCGATGGCCCGCAGACTCGAGGCCATGCTCGGTCAGCTGCAGCCTCGCCAGCGCCCCATCCCCACGCCCCTGGGGCGCTGAGCCGCCATGGCCCCTCCAGCCCCCCGCTCCGTGCTCGCCCTCGACGTGGGCCGCAAGCGCATCGGCCTGGCGGGTTGCGATCCCCTCGGCCTTACCGTGACGCCACTCAAGGCGCTGCGGCGGGCCAAGTTCGCCGACGATCTGCCCCTGCTGCGAGCGCTGGTGGCCGCACGCAGGGCGGAGGCCCTGGTGGTGGGCCTGCCCCTCGATGCCAGCCAGCAGCTCACAGCCCAGGCGGAGCACTGCCGCCGCTACGGCGAGCGCCTGGCGCAGCGCCTGGAGCTGCCCCTCAGCTTCGTGAACGAATACGCCAGCAGCTGGGCCGCTGGCGAGCGCCACGGCCTGCAGGGTGATCGCAGTGGTGCCCTCGACAGCGCCGCCGCCGCGCTGCTGCTGGAGCAGTGGCTGGTGGAGGGGCCGGAGCCTGCGCCGGTCGCAGCGGCGACCCCTGCGGTTGGCCCCGGGGAGGTCGTGCAGGCATCCTGATGAGATCCGCCCCATCTGCATGAGCCCCGACGGCCCCAACGCCAACAGCCCCGATGCGAACAGTCCCAACATGAGCGGGGCCGGCGATGTGCCCACGGTGCTGGTGCGCGATGGCCAGGGGCGCCAGTTGCTCTGCTTCCTGGAGCAGTTGATTCCCCTCGATGGCCACGACTACGCCCTGCTGACGCCCGTGGACACCCCGGTGTGCCTGGTGCGCATCGCCGAGGACGACGATGGCGAAGACGAGGTGATCGAGCAGCTCGACGGGGCTGAGAGCATCCTCTCGGTGGCTGAAGTGGTGCTCCAGGAGCACGACCTCACCCTGGTGCGTTCCGCCGTGACCCTCACCGTGAGCGGCGAGCTGGAGGAGCCGGATCCCGATGAACTGGAGGAGGAGCTCGACGACGAAGGCAATGAGGACAGTGATCTCTATGAGCTGCTCATCCAATTCCGGGCCGAGGGGCAGGACTATGGCCTGTTCATCCCCCTGGATCCCTTCTTCGTGGTGGCCCGCATCCACGACGGCGAGGCGGTGCTGGTGGAGGGCGAGGAGTTCAACCGCGTTCAACCCCGCATCGAGGCTGAACTGGATGAGCGCGAACTGGCGGACGATTGAGGCGGACGACCCCATGCTGGCGAAGCTGACACTGCCGCAGCTGCTGCAGCCCGATTGGGTGGCCGGCGGAACCCTGGCGGAGCTGCCGCTGGAGCAGCTGATCGAACGCCGGATCCAGGCCCTGGTGCTGGATGTGGATCGCACCCTGCTGCCACGGCGGGGCACGGAACTGCCCCCGGCCATGGAGCGCTGGTTGCGGCAGGCCCAGCAGCGCATGCCCCTGCACCTGTTCAGCAACAACCCCTCCCGCAGCCGCATCGGCAGCGTGGCCGAACAGCTGGGTGTCTCGTACACCACCAACGCCGGCAAGCCGCGGCGCGGGCCGTTGCGCCAGGTGCTCGATCAGCTGGCCCTGCCACCAACCCGGGTCGCCCTGGTGGGGGATCGCGTGTTCACCGATGTGCTGGCTGGAAACCGGCTCGGCCTCTACACGGTGCTGGTGAAACCCGTGAACCCCGAGGGGCTGCCCTGCCGGCACGACCACTGGCAGCAGCTGGAAGTGAAACTGGCCCGCCTCACCGGCGCCACCCTCGTCTGAGGCATGGGCACACGGCGCGTGATCAAGGTGGGCACCAGCCTGCTGCGGGGCGATGAGCGGCGCAGCACCGAGCAGGTGATTGCCGATCTGGCAGCCAGCCTCGCCGGGCTGTGGCAGCGAGGCGAGCCGGTGGCCCTGGTCACCAGCGGCGCCGTGGGCCTGGGCTGCCGAGCCCTCGGGCAGCGGCAGCGGCCCGCGGAGGTGGCGGCGCTGCAGGCCGCCGCCGCGGTGGGCCAGGGGCGGCTGATGACCCTCTACGACCAGGCCTTCGCGAGCCACGACCGCTGCGTGGCCCAGGTGCTGCTCACCCGCGGCGACCTGGCCTCCAGGCGCCGCTACCAGAACGCCTGCCGCACCCTCGACCAGCTGCTGGCCTGGGGCGTGACCCCGGTGATCAACGAGAACGACACCCTGGCCACCGACGAACTGCGCTTCGGCGACAACGACACCCTCTCGGCCCTGGTGGCCGTGGCGGTGGGCGCCGATGAACTGGTGCTGCTCACCGACATCGACAGCCTCTACTCCGGTGATCCCCGCCACGATGCCGAGGCCCGGCCGATTGCGGAGGTGAACAGCCTGGCGGAGCTCGAAGCCCTCAGCGGGGTCGCCAAGGGCGGCGGCAGCTGGGGCACCGGCGGCATGACCACCAAGCTCGCTGCGGCCCGGATCGCCACCGCCAGTGGCATTCAGGTGCGCCTTGCCGATGGTCGGGATCCGGCGGTGCTGGAGGCCCTGCTGGCGGGAGAGGCGCGGGGCACGCTGTTCCGCGCCAGCCCCGAGCCCCTCAGCGATCGCAAGGGCTGGCTGGCCCATGCCCTGGTGCCCAAGGGAAGCATCACGGTGGATGAGGGGGCGGAACGGGCCCTGGTGGAGCAGGGGGCCTCGCTGCTGGCCGCTGGGGTGCGCCAGGTGGAGGGGCTGTTCCAGCCCCGCGATGCCGTGCGACTGCTGAACCTGCAGGGGCGGGAACTGGGACGTGGCCTGAGCGCCCTCAGCAGCGAGGAGCTGCAGGCGGTGATGGGGCAACGGGGTCTGGTGGTGCACCGCGATCAGCTGGTGCTCACCGCCGTGCCACAGCCCCGGTAACCGGCACGACGGCCCGGAAGCCCTACGATCCGGCCGGCCGTGCACGGTGTTCATGCGCTTCAGCGACCTGCTCAGCCGCCTGAGCGACGTGCGGAACGGTGGTGGGCTGGAGCAGCTTCCCCACCACCTGGCTGGCGACCCCGAACTGGAGGGTGCCGCAGCCCTCGACCAGGCCCGGCCGGGCCAACTGAGTTTTCTGGAGCCGGGCAATGCCCTGGCAGCAGCCCTGGCCGCCAGTGGCGCCAGTGCCCTGCTGCTGCCATTGCGGGGGGATGAGACGGAGGCGCTGCAGCAGCAGGCCAGCGCCCGTGGCATGGCCTGGATCGCCCTGCAGGATCCCCGCCTGGGCTTCGCTGAGGCCCTTGATGCCCTCTATCCCCGACGTCCCCTGCCGCCAGGGATCCATCCCAGCGCCGTGATCGACCCCTCGGCCGTGGTGGGCATGGGATCGCACGTGGCTGCCCATGTGGTGATCGGCGCCCAGGTGCAGATCGGGGCCAGCTGCGTGATCCACCCCAACGTTGTGCTTTACGACGACGTGCAGATCGGTGAGGGCTGCGAGCTCCACGCCGGCGCCGTGCTGCACCCCGGTTCGCGCCTGGGCCTCGGCTGCGTGGTGCACTCCAATGCCGTGATCGGCAGCGAGGGCTTCGGCTTCGTGCCCACCGCCAGCGGCTGGCGCAAGATGCCGCAAACGGGGCTCGTGGTGCTGGAAGACGGCGTGGAGGTGGGCTGCGGCAGCACCATCGACCGGCCGTCGGTGGGGGAAACCCGCCTCGGAGCCGGCACCAAGATCGACAACCTGGTGCACATCGGTCACGGCGTGACCACCGGCAAGGGCTGCGCCCTGGCGGCCCAGGTGGGCATCGCCGGTGGAGCGAAGCTGGGCAACGGCGTGATCCTCGCGGGCCAGGTGGGGCTGGCCAACAAGGCGGTGATGGGCGATCGATCGATCGCCTCCTCGAAATCCGGCGTGCACGGCGAGGTGGCCGCCGGCGAGGTGGTGAGCGGCTACCCCGCCATCCCAAACCGCCTCTGGCTGCGCTGCTCGGCCGCCTTCAACAAGCTGCCTGAGCTGGCCAAAGCCCTGCGGCAGCTGGAAAAGCAGGCCAGGCCGTAGCCTCGGCGCCAGCCCTGAAGCCCGCGGCCGGCGCCCCTCCCCCATGACATCCAGCTACCGGTCCTCCAGCTACCGGATCACCCTGCTCCCCGGCGATGGCATCGGCCCGGAGATCACGGCAGTGGCCCGCCAGCTGCTGGATGCGGTGAGCCGCCGGCACGGTTTCGAGCTTGTCTACGACGAGCAACCCATGGGTGGCGCCGCCATCGACGCCACCGGCGAGCCCCTGCCCGCCAGCACCCTGGAGGCCTGCAGGGGCGCCGACGCCGTGCTGCTGGCCGCCATCGGCTCCCCCCAATACGACAGCCTGCCCCGGGAGCAGCGACCCGAGACCGGCCTGCTCGCTCTGCGGGCCGGCCTGGGCCTGTTCGCCAACCTGCGGCCGGTGAAGATCATCCCGGCTTTGATCGACGCCTCCTCCCTCAAGCGGCAGGTGATCGAGGGGGTGGATCTGCTGGTGGTGCGGGAACTCACCGGCGGCGTGTACTTCGGCACCCCGAAGGGGCGGGTTGAAGCCAACGGCCGTGTGCGCGGTTTCAACACCATGGCCTACTTCGACGATGAGATCGACCGCATCGCCAAGGTGGGCTTCGAGCTGGCGCTCCAGCGCGGCGGCCGCCTCTGCTCGGTGGACAAGGCCAACGTGCTCGATGTGAGCCAGCTCTGGCGCGACCGGGTCACCGCCATGGGGGCCGACTACCCCGGCGTGGAGCTGAGCCACATGTACGTGGACAACGCCGCCATGCAACTGGTGCGCAACCCGCGCCAGTTCGATGTGCTGCTCACCAGCAACCTGTTCGGCGACATCCTCAGCGACGAGGCCGCCATGCTCAGCGGCTCGATCGGCATGTTGCCCTCCGCCTCGCTAGGGGAGAGCGGTCCGGGCCTGTTCGAGCCGATCCACGGATCCGCCCCCGACATCGCCGGCCAGGACAAGGCCAACCCGATGGCCATGGTGCTCAGCGCCGCGATGATGCTGCGGATTGGCCTGCAACGGGAGGCGGCTGCAGCTGATCTGGAGGCAGCAGTGGATCAGGTGCTGGCCGCCGGCTACCGCACCGGCGACCTGATGGCCGAGGGCTGCACCCCCCTGGGCTGCCGTGCCATGGGCGACCAGCTGCTGGCGGCCCTGGAGGGCTGAGGCCGGGAGGCGGGCCCACGACCTGCCAAACTCCCCCACAGTTCTGCTTTCCCTGCGCATGTCGAAGCGTCATCCGGTTGTGGCTGTCACCGGTTCCTCCGGCGCAGGCACCAGCACCGTCAAGCGGGCCTTCGAGCAGATCTTCAAGCGCGAGGGCATCACCCCGGCCGTGGTGGAGGGCGACAGCTACCACCGCTATGAGCGCGGCCCCATGAAGGAGGCGATGGCCGCCGCCCTGGCCCGCGGCGAGAACTTCTCCCACTTCGGCCCCGAGGCCAACCTGTTCGACAAGCTGGGCGAGCTGTTCAAGAGCTACGGCGAAACCGGCAGCGGCCAGAAGCGCTACTACCTGCACTCCGTGGAGGAGGCCGCCGAGCACAACGCCCGCCTCGGCACCAACCTGGAGCCCGGCCAGTTCACCCCCTGGGAAGCCATCCCCGGCGGCACCGATCTGCTCTTCTACGAGGGCCTGCACGGCGGCGTGAAGGGTGACGGTTACGACGTGGCCGGCCTGGCGGACCTGCTGGTGGGCGTGGTGCCGATCGTGAACCTGGAGTGGATCCAGAAGATCGCCCGCGACAACCACGAGCGCGGCTATTCGGCCGAGGCCACCGTGGACACGATCCTGCGCCGCATGCCGGATTACATCAACCACATCTGCCCGCAGTTCAGCCGCACCGACATCAACTTCCAGCGGGTGCCCACCGTGGACACCTCCAACCCGTTCATGATCCGGAACATCCCCACCCCGGATGAGAGCTTCGTGATCATCCACTTCCGCAAGGGAGCCCGGGAAAAGTGGGGCATCGACTTCACCTACCTGCTCGATATGGTCCACGACTCCTTCATGTCCAGCCCCACCTCGATCGTGGTGAACGGCGGCAAGATGGGCTTCGCCATGGAGCTGATCCTCACCCCGATCATCCATCGCATGATCGAGGAAAAGAAGAAACTGGCCTGAGCCTCTAGCCTGGGTTCGTCAGGCGGACCCGGTGATTCCACGACGCATCTCCAGCGTGGCCGGCTCCCCAGCCGAGCCTCCCCCCACCCCATCAGCCTCCCCATCCTTTGAGATCCGTGGGGCGGTGGGGTCTTCCGCAACCCAGCCCCGCTGGGACCGGATCGACAGCTCCGAAGTGATCAGCCGGGCCCGGCGGGTCTATTTCCTCTACGTGGAACAGTGTCCCAGTGGCATCGAGCCGATCGGGGTGGTGCTGGCGGCTCCCCGATCGGGCCCTGGACGGGTGGTGTTCGACCTGCCGGTGCTGCTGCCCGACGAGCACTACATCCCGCTCGAGCTGGTGCGCAACCGCAACCAGCGGTTGCGCACCGCCCGGAACACCTACCGAGGCTGATGCTCCCTCCTGATCCCGTGCTGCCGATCCTCGCCGCCGTGCTGGGGGCCTGCATCGGCAGCTTCCTCAATGTGGTGGCCTGGCGGCTGCCGCGGGGTGAATCCGTGGTGCTGCCCGGCAGCCACTGCCCGCGCTGCGGCACCTCCCTCAGCTGGCTGGAGAACATCCCGGTGCTGAGCTGGTTGCTGCTGCGGGGGCGCTGCCGCCACTGCGGAGCACCCATTGCATGGCGCTACCCGGCCGTGGAACTGCTCTGTGCGGGCCTGTTCGTGGCCACCGCGATGGGCAGCAGCACGGCCCTGGCGGGAGCACCCGCCTGGCTGGTGGTGCTGGGGGGCTGGGGCCTGGTGAGCGTGCTGCTGCCCCTGACCCTGATCGATCTGGATCAGCTGTGGCTGCCCGAGCCCCTCTGCCGCTGGGGGGCGGTGGCCGGGCTGACCATCAGCGCCATCGCTGGCTTCAGCCAGGGCGAGGCCAGTGGCAGGGCCCTGCTGCTGCATCACCTGCTGGCGGCCAGCGCGGGGCTGCTGGGCTTTGAAGCCGTGAGCGCCCTGGCGCGCAGGCTGTTGGGACAACCGGCCCTGGGGCTGGGCGATGCCAAATTGGCCGCCCTGCTGGGCGCCTGGCTGGGTCTGATCGGGCTCGGCCTGGCCGTGGCCCTGGCGGTGCTGAGTGGCGGCCTGTTCGGACTGCTGGGGCTGCTGAGCGGACGCCTGAAACGCGGACAGGCCTTCCCCTTCGGCCCCTTCCTGGCGGGCGGGGGACTGGCCCTCTGGATCGGCGGCAACGGCTTCTGGCTGCAACAGCTGGCCACTGGCCTGGGCTGGGGCGGCCTTTAATGGACTGAACAGGCGTCCATCCGCTCGGACGCATTTCCGGACCGCTGTTCCTCCATGTCGCTATTCGACTGGTTCGCCGATCGCCGCAAGACCGCCCCGGCGGTGCGCAACGCCCAGGAGGTGAATGAGGACGACGGCCTCTGGAGCAAGTGCCCGGAGTGCGGCCTTGTGGTGTACCGCAAGGATCTGATCGCCAATGCCAGCGTCTGCAGCGGCTGTGGCCACCACCACCGCATCTTCAGCGACGAGCGCATCCGGCTGATCGCCGATGAGGACAGCTTCGAGGCCATCGACAGCGATCTGGCCCCCACGGATCCCCTGGCGTTCAAGGATCGGCGCAGCTACGCCGATCGCCTGCGCGACACCCAGCGCAGCACGGGTCTCAAGGACGGGGTGATCACCGGCCTCTGCCGGGTGGAGGGGATGCCCCTGGCCCTGGGGGTGATGGATTTCCGCTTCATGGGGGGCTCCATGGGCTCGGTGGTGGGGGAAAAACTCACCCGCCTGATCGAGGCCGCCACCCACCGCCGCATGCCGGTGCTGATCGTGTGCGCCTCCGGAGGTGCCCGCATGCAGGAGGGCATGCTCTCGCTGATGCAGATGGCGAAGATCTCCGGCGCCCTGGAGCGCCACCGCCAGGCCGAGCTGCTCTACATGCCGCTGCTCACCCACCCCACCACAGGGGGTGTCACCGCCAGCTTCGCCATGCTGGGGGATCTGATCCTGGCCGAACCCAAAGCCTTGATCGGCTTTGCCGGCCGGCGGGTGATCGAGCAGACGCTGCGGGAAAAACTGCCCGACGACTTCCAGACCGCTGAATACCTCCAGGAGCACGGGTTCGTGGATGCCATCGTGCCCCGCACCAAGCTGCGCAGCACCCTGGCCGGTCTGCTGAAGATTCACGGTTGCGCCACGGCCGTGGTGGCCTGATGGGCCGGCAGCTGGCGGCTCGGCTGGTGGCGCCCCTGGCCGCCCTCCTGGTCGCCCTCGTCCTGGTGCTGGTTCCGGCCCTGGCCCCCGGCATCGCCTGGGCCGGCCCGGTGGACTGGCGGGAGGTGCCAGCCAGCAGCGATGGCCGCCAGTGGTGGGATGCGGGCAGCCTGCGCATCAGCAAGGGCGGCAACCTCACGGCGCTGAGCCGCTTCCAGCCGGCAGCTCCTGATTCCCCTGAGGGCGGGCAACGGCCAGCGGCCAGCAGCCTCTATGTGATGGAGATCGACTGCGGCCAGCACCTGTTCCGCGACACCTCGGTGAACGGCATCCCCCAGTGGGGCAGCAGCTGGCAGGCCGCTGGTGTCGATGATCTGATCGAGCGCACGATCGAGGCCGTGTGCACGGCTGGGGCCGAGCTGCTGGCAGGCTCCTGAACAACCGAGCCCTGCGCCCCGTGGCCACCAGCACCCCAGCCGCCCTTCCCCTGCGCGTTGCCGTGGCCGGTCTCGGCTTCGGCGAAAAGGTGCACCTGCCCGCCCTGCGGGACTGTCCCCTCACCGAGCCCGTGGCCCTGTGGCACCCGCGCCAGGAGCGCCTGGATCAGGCCTGCAGGGCGGCCGAGCTGCCCGGATACACCGCGTTTGAGGCCCTGCTGGCCGATCCCCGGGTGGAGGCCCTGGTGATCGCCACGCCACCGGCGGCCCGCTTCGAGCTGGCCCAGGCGGCCATCGCCGCCGGCAAGCACCTGCTGCTGGAAAAGCCGGTGGCCCTGGATGCCGCGCAGATCGAGGAGCTGCAGCGGCAGGCGCTGCTGGCCGGCATCACCGTGGCGGTGGATTTCGAATATCGGGCCGTGCCGGCGTTCATGCAGCTGAAGGCCCTGCTGGAGCAGGGGGCCGTGGGCGCCCCCTGGCTGGTGAAGCTCGACTGGCTGATGGGCAGCAGGGCCGATGCAGCCCGCCCCTGGAACTGGTATTCCCAACGGGCCGCCGGCGGCGGGGTGCTCGGCTCCCTCGGCACCCATGCCTTCGACACCCTGCACTGGCTGCTGGGTCCCACCCGCAGCCTCAGTGCCCTGCGCAGCCTGGCCATTCCCCAGCGGCCCCTCCCCGACGGCAGCGGTCGCATGGCCGCCGTGGATGCCGAGGACATCGCCCTGCTCCAGCTGGAGTTGGCTACCGCCCAGGGCCGCAACCTGGCGGCCCAGGTGAGCCTGGCCTCGGTGACCCGCCCCGGCCGCGGCTACTGGATCGAGATCTATGGCAGCGAGGGCAGCCTGGTGCTGGGATCCAGCCACCAGAGCGACTACGTGCATGGTTTCCAGCTCTGGCAGGCCCGCCAAGGCGGGGCCCTGGAGGAGGTGGCCGCCGATCCGACCCTTGCCTTCCCACGGGTGTGGCCCGATGGGCGGGTGGCACCGGTGCAGCGGTTGATCGGCTGGTGGGCGGAGGCCGCGCGCCAAGGCCGGCCGATGGTGCCAGGGCTGGCGGAGGCGGCCCTCAGCCAGGCCGTCTGCGACGCCGCCCTGGCCGCAGCCGACAGCGGGCTGCGCCAGGAGCTTTGAGCGAAAGGCGACGGTTAGGATCGCCCGCATTCAACCTTCGAGGTTTTCCATGGCGCTCGTCCCGCTTCGGCTGCTGCTCGACCATGCCGCTGAGAACGGCTACGGCATCCCTGCCTTCAACGTGAACAACCTGGAGCAGGTGCAGTCGATCATGGAGGCGGCCTACGAAACCGACTCCCCGGTGATCCTGCAGGCCTCCCGCGGCGCCCGTCAGTACGCCGGTGAGAACTTCCTGCGCCACCTGATCCTGGCCGCCGTGGAAACCTATCCCGACATCCCGGTGGTGATGCACCAGGACCACGGCAACAGCCCCGCCACCTGCTACGGCGCCGCTGCCAACGGCTTCACCTCGGTGATGATGGACGGCTCCCTGCAGGCCGACGCCAAGACACCCGCCAGCTACGAGTACAACGTGGCTGTCACCAAGGAAGTGGTGGACGTGGCCCACGCCATCGGCGTGAGCGTGGAGGGCGAACTGGGCTGCCTGGGCTCCCTGGAAACCGGCATGGGTGAGGCCGAGGACGGCCACGGCTTCGAGGGCAAGCTCGACCACAGCCAGCTGCTCACCGATCCCGCCGAGGCCGCCGATTTTGTGGCCAAGACCAAGGTGGATGCCCTGGCCATCGCCATCGGCACCAGCCACGGCGCCTACAAGTTCACCCGCAAGCCCACCGGTGAAGTGCTGGCCATCAGCCGCATCGCCGAAATCCACAAAGCCATCCCCAACACCCACCTGGTGATGCACGGCTCCTCCTCGGTGCCCCAGGAGTGGCTGGACATGATCAACAAGTACGGCGGTGCCATCCCCGAGACCTACGGCGTGCCCGTGGAGGAGATCCAGGAGGGCATCCGCAACGGCGTGCGCAAGGTGAACATCGACACCGACAACCGCCTGGCCTTCACCGCCGCCATCCGTGAGGCCGCCGCCAAGGATCCCGGCAACTTCGACCCCCGCCACTTCAACAAGCCCGCCCGGGCCTACATGAAGCAGGTGTGCCTCGACCGCTACCAGCAGTTCTGGTGTGCCGGCAACGCCAGCAAGATCAAGCAGCGCGACATCAACTACTACGCCGCCCTGTACGCCAAAGGCGCCCTCGACCCCAAGACCGCCGTTGCCGCCTGAGGCAACCGGCCGCCTGATCCCAGGCAAGCCACACTCCCCAGGGGCCTTCGGGCCCCTTTTTTTGTGCCAACCGGTTTGGGGTCAACCGGCCCGTGTCAACCCGCCACCAGCTTGCGCAGGGCATCCTGGAGGCTGCGCTCCATCACGAAGCGGCGGCCGTCGGTGACCACCACCCGCACCAGGGTGGGCAGGGCGTTGCTGGTGCTCTGCAGGTAGATGGGCTCCACGTAGAGCAGCCCCTGGCCCACCGGCAGCACCAGCAGGTTGCCCCGCACCAGGCGGGAGCCTTCGCGGTTCCAGAGGCCGAATTGGTAGCTGATGGCCGGGTCCTGCTCGATCAGGGCCGAGATCTGCTGGGGCCCCAGCAGCAGCCGCTGCTGCGGGAAGCGCACCAGGAACAGCTCCCCGTAGTGGGGCGGATCGTTTCGCGCCGCCAACCAACCCACCATGTTGGGGCGGCGCAGGGGGGTGAACGGCAGCAGCAGCACAAACTCCGGCCGGCGCTGGCCCGGCAGCTGCACGGTCACGTGGTACGGGCGCACGGCGGTGGTGGCGCTGCCGTAGATCTCCTGGGGGATCGCCCAGACGTCGTCACCGTTGTAGAAGGTGCGCACGTTGGTGACGTGGTAGCGCAGCAGCCGCTCCGCCTGCACCTGGAACTGGCTCTGGGGCACCTGGATGTGGGCCAGCAGCTCCGGCGGCATCGCCGCCAGGGGGCGGAACAGCTCCGGGAAGGCGCGGCGCCAGGTGCGCAGCAGCGGGTCGGTGGGATCGCTCACGTAGAGCCACACCTGGCCGCTGTAGGCATCCACCACCGCCTTCACGGGGTTGCGGTAGTAGCGGATGCCGGCGGGGTTGGGGTCGGAGTAGGGATAACTGCGGCTCACCGTGAAGCCATCCAGCAGCCAGTACTGGTGGTGCTGCGGCCGGAAGCCGGGGCTGTTGCGCACCCGCGCCGTCACCAAGTAGGGCTTGCTTTCAAAGCGCAGAAAAGGGGCCAGGGCCGCCAGCCGTTGGTTCACCTGGCGGCGGATCAGCAGCCGTGAGGCGGGAGTGAGCGAGCCGGTGAACAGCAAGCGCGGCTCCGGCAGGTAGGCGGCGGCCATCAGCCGATCCAGGGGGCCATGGATCGGCACCCCGGAGCCGCCGTCGTAGTGGGAATACACGTTCAACTCCCCCTCGGGGTAGTCGAACTCGCGCACCTGCGTGGGGGCGATGGCGTAGGGGGAGGGGGCCGAGGCGTAGTAAAGGCGCGGCTGACCCACCGGCAGGGCGCGCCGGGCCTGCTCGGCGCTGATGCCCAGCTGCGGAATGCCCTGCACCTGCTGGCCGCGGCCCAGGTCCTTCACGAAGTAGAGGGGCAGGCCGTCGGGGCCGGCGGTGTTCACCGTCGACACCGTGAAGCCGTAGCCATGGGTGAACACCAAGTGGCGATTCAACCAGGTGCGGGCCCCCTGGGCCAGGGCTGAGCTGTCCAGTTCCCGGGCCGAGATCAGCACCTGCTGGGAGCCCTGGCGTTGGGGGTCGCCGTTGAGCGAATAGCGGTCCACCGCCGCCGAGGTGAAGCGGTAGTAGAGGCGCAGCTGCTGCAGCTGGCGGTTGGCCTCCAGCAGGGGGATGCTGTCCCACAGGCGCACGTTGGCCAGGGTGCCCGGCGCCGCCCGCAGGTCGGCGGCGTTGAGGGCCTGCCGCGGCTGAAGCACCAGATCCCGCACCGCCTCCAGGCCAAAACCACGGCGGGTGGCGGCAATGCTGCGGCGCAGGTAGGGGGTCTCCAGCTCCAGCTCCCGGGGCTGCACCCAGATGCGCTGCACCACCGGGGCCACCACCCATTCCATAAGCGGCACCAACACCGCGGTGGACACCAGCGGGATCAGGGCCACGCGCCGCAACCAGCTGCGGGGGGTGGGCACCAGCAACCCCAGGCCGGTGAGGGCCAGCAGCAGGGCCAGGGCCAACCGCAGCGGCAGCCGCACATGCAGATCAACGAAGCCGGCGCCGGCGGCCACACCACTGCCCTGCACCATCAGGTCGAAGGGGGCCAGGGCGTTGCTCAGGGCCGCCATCAGCGCCAACACCGCCAGTTGCGGCTGCAGCACGCGCTGCTGATCGCGGCTGAGGCCGCCGAAGCGCAGGTCGCTGAGGCTGGTGCCCTCGCTGAGGGTGAGCCAGAGGCAGCCCGCCAGGCCCACCATCCCCTGGGCCAACACCACGCTCACCAGCAGGTGCAGGGCCGGCAGCCGCAGCACCGTGAAGCTCAGATCAAAACCGGTGAGCGGATCGGCCTCCCCGAAGGGCACCGCCAGCAGGGCGGGCAGCCAAAGGCTCCAGCCCCGCGCCACGGCGGTGCCGCTGGCCACCAGGGCCGCCGCCAAGATGATGCGCAGGCTTGTGTAAGGGGCCCAGAGCAGCAGCGGCAACAGGGCCAGGGCCAGGCCGAGGAACAGCCAGGGGGGCAGGTCGGCGAACACCGGAATGCCGGTGATCACCTCGCCGCTGAAGGGGGCCACGATCAGGTCGCGGGCCTGCACCAGCAGGTAGGTGAGGCCGCCGGCCAACAGCAGCAGCAGGGCCGCCAGCACCAGCACCAGCGCCAGCGGCCGCAGCCGCAGCAGGGGCGCCGCCGGCAGCTGCTTGCGGGCGGCGCCCTGGCGCAGGCGCCAACAGCGCCGCAGCTGCTGCAGCTGCAGCGGCACCCCCAGCCCAAACACCAGGCCGAAGCCCAGCAGCTGCAACAACCAGCGCCGCAGGATCACCGACTCGGCGCCGAACTGGCCAAACCACTGGCTTTCGATCACCAGCCGCGGCAGCACCAGCACCACCGCCGACAACAGCCCCAACCAGGCCAGCCAACGCAAGGGGCGGGTCAGGCGTTCAGCGGGGGGCTGCAAAGGGGAATCCGATCACCTGCGGAGGCTAGGAACCCAGGCCGGCAGGTCAAGTCGGCCCGCAGCGACCACCCCGCCCGCGGCCGGCGGCCCAGCACGCGGCCATACCCGACCCTCGAGATCGGCTTTAATTCGGGGCCACGGCCGGC